>Ga0172379_10000127_pt1 | contig 203498 bp, 279 predicted proteins | sample GrowelOW334metaG_FD_119756 | JGI IMG/M metagenome (GOLD analysis project Ga0172379, IMG submission 119756) | Groundwater microbial communities from an aquifer near a municipal landfill in Southern Ontario, Canada - Groundwater well OW334 metaG | ecosystem: Environmental > Aquatic > Deep...
AGGTTTTATTAGAGAGTTTCAAAATAAAGTTAATTGGTATGAGATTCCCTATCGTCAAACTTTAAGCGAAGGTTTTATTAGAGAATTCCAAAATAAAGTTCATTGGATTGATATTTCCCATTATCAAACTTTAAGCGAAGGTTTTATTAGAGAGTTTCAAAATAAAGTTAATTGGGCTAATATTTCCTATTATCAAACTTTAAGCGAAGGTTTTATTAGAGAGTTTCAAAATAAAGTTAGTTGGGATAGGATTTCCTATTATCAAACTTTAAGCGAAGGTTTTATTAGAGAGTTTCAAACTAAAGTTGATTGGGATTATATTTCCAAAAACGACAATATTTCTAATGAAGTAAAAGAAGTGTTTAGGAAATAGGGCAGGTTTTAGAGTTGACAAAGCATAAAATCATGTCACAATAGAATGGTAGGGAAGAAAAAGGAAAAGATAAAAATGGAAAAGTGGTATGAATGGAGATGCATTGATGTTGCGACAAAGTCTTGTTTGCTTGGCGTTGTTGTGGCGCGAACAAAAAAAGAAGCACAGTTTTTTGCTAATCAACAATTTTCTATTCCTTGCTTTGTTCTAAAAGGAAAGCTCCGATAAAATGTCCGCTAAAAATATTGATGTTGACATTATTGAAAAAATTACTCCTTCTAAACCGGAACCTACTCAAGAACAAATAGATTCTTTTGATATTCGTAAGTATTGTGTAAGTCTTCTTATGGATGAACCATTTTTCGCAGCATTATCTCGTAGAATAGATAAAATTTCTTCTTCTAGTTGCCCTACAGCAGGGGTAAGATTTAATAAATCTAAACAAAATTTTGAACTTGTTTATAATCCCAAATTTTTTCTATCCCTAGAAAATGGCACTCAATGTAGAGCAATTTTATTGCACGAGTATTATCACATTATTTTTGGGCATGTAACAGATAGAGGTCCAGGTGGATTTAAGGCAAATGGTTATGCCGGCGAAACAGTTTCTCAAATGTGGAATTATGCTGCTGACTTATCAATCAATTCTTTTTTGAAGGATATGCTACCACCTGACTTTGGTCTTGTACCAGGAAAACACCCTTTTGAGAATTATCCTTTGAATTTAAGTGCTGAACAGTATTATGAAATGATTAAAAAAGATCCTAATATCAAAAAAGTATACGTTTCATCGGATAGTGCTGGTGATCATTCTATGTGGGATGAAGATGAAAATGGAAACCCTATAGATCAATCGACTAGAGAGCAAATTAACGAACAAATAAAAAATATTCTTGGTAAGGCTGTTAATGAATGCGCTAATAAAAATTCATGGGGGACAGTTTCGGAAAGTTTAAGAAAAGATATTTTATCAAGGCTATCTTCTTTTGTTAATTGGAAGAATGTTCTACGTTATTTTATTAAGCAAAGTGTACGAAGTAGCAAAAGTAGTTCTATCAAAAAAATAAATAAAAGGTTTCCTTATATTCATGCTGGTAAAAAGACAAATAGAACAGCTAACATTGCAGTATCTATTGATCAATCGGGTTCAGTGTCAGATAATCTTTTAATGCAATTTTTCTCAGAATTAAATAAATTATCAGAATTAGCAAGTTTTACAGTAATTCCCTTCGATCATGAAGTAGCAATAGATAAAATTTATATTTGGAAAAAAGGAAAACATCAAAATTGTGAAAGAGTCTTAACAGGTGGTACAAATTTTGATGCACCTACACAATATGTAAATGAGCATAGATTTGATGGTCATATAGTTTTAACTGATATGTGTGCTCCAAAGCCTATTGATTCAAAATGCCAAAGAATTTGGTTGACTACAACTGAAATTGCTGCAAAACCATATTTTGATACGAATGAAATAATTGTTCCTATTCCTGTTGTAGGAGATTGACTTTTTCTGTCTGCAAGCTAGGATCTAATCATGACAAACCAAACATACCAAAAGTGGATGGCAGCATTAAAATTTAGTTGTGTTCCTATGACTGAAGATGAAATTGTAGAACATCAAAATGCTGTAGAATGGTTTACTATTTTTGAAAAACAAAAGTTATCCGAAGGTTTTATTCGTAAATTTTACAATAAAGTGAATGTTGACTTTTTAGCAAGTAATGATAAAAATGCAGTTGAGAAGGCCATAAGAGCAAATTTAACATTAATTTCCCACTATCAAGTGTTGAGTGAAGTATTTATTAGAGAATTTCAAGATATTTTGTGCTGGGATAATATTTTTTGGTATCAAAATCTTTCTAGTGAATTTATAAAAGAATTTTCTCATAAAAATTAAGTTTCGTTATGACAAATAAACTTAAAATTGGTGATCTGGTAGAGTTCAAAAACAATCATCTTGTTGTTTTAGAATTCTTAACTTTAGAAGGTAAAGAGGAATATCCTTCCATTGAAATTATAAAAGTTATAGAATATCCTAATAATACGATTGGAATATATGAAATAAAAAATAATAAGGTTCAAAATAAAGTTGATTGGATAGATATTTCCTATTATCAAACTTTAAGCGAAGGTTTTATTAGAGAGTTTCAAAATAAAGTTGATTGGGATAATATTTCCTCTCGTCAAACTTTAAGCGAAGGTTTTATTAGAGAGTTTCAAAATAAAGTTGATTGGATTGAGATTTCCTATTATCAAACTTTAAGCGAAGGTTTTATTAGAGAGTTTCAAAATAAAGTTGATTGGATTAATATTTCCTATTATCAAACTTTAAGCGAAGGTTTTGTTAGAGAATTCCAAACTAAAGTTAATTGGTATGATATTTCCTATCGTCAAACCTTAAGCGAAGGTTTTGTTAGAGAGTTTCAAAATAAAGTTAAATGGGGTAATATTTCCAAAAACTATAAAATATCTAATGAAATTAAGAAGATGTTTAGAAAAGAAGGAAAATTCTAGAGTTGACAAAGTATGAAATCCTGTCATAATAAAATGGTAGGGAAGAAAAAGGAAAAGATAAAAATGGAAAAGTGGTATCGACCTGGGCATTTGGAAGAAATAAATAAAAAGAACTAAGAGATTCGAGAAACAATTGATAATATTCCCGAGGATAGAAAACAAGTGGTTATAAACCATATGAAAAATCTTCTTTTACTAGAAGACCCAAAGAGGAATATAACTCAACAAGATATTCGTGATAACAGTAGTTTATCTAGGGAAGAAAAAGTGCTTTTGGCGCATTTATTTGAAGAATATATTAAAAATTCCAAAAAAGGAAAGGAATAAATAAATGAGTAAGTGGAACAAAACAAGAGAATTAAAACAAAAAACTCAAAAAATATTTGATAATATTCCCGAGGATAGGAAACAAGCAGTGATAAATCACGCTGAAAAATTATTGGAATTTGAAGGTAAAGATAGCTTCTCTCAAGAAATTGTTGACGAAAACAAAAGTCTTTCTAGTGAAGAAAAGTTATTTTTGGCTGAAGTAATCGATAATATTTTTGAGGAAAGGAATAAATAAGTGTCTATTTCTTTTGAAGCTTTGAACAAGTGTATCGATTCTGTTATTGAGACAAGGTTTCCAATTTTGCTTCGCTCTGCTCATGGGCAAGGGAAGTCTTCGCTAGTATATCAAATAGGCGAACGTCTAAACCTCCAAGTGATAGAGCGTAGGGCCAGTCAAATGACCGAAGGTGACCTTCTAGGTCTTCCTAAGGTTGAGAATGATAGGACTACTTGGCTACCACCTGACTGGTTTGCTGTTGCCTGTGAACAGCCTGTAATCCTTTTTATCGATGAACTTGACCGGGCTACCCAAGAGGTTCGTCAAGGTTTCTTTGAGCTAGCAGATTCTAGAAAGATTGCTGGGCATACTTTGCACCCTGACACGATTATTTTTGCTGCTGTTAATGGTGGCGAACATGTTGCGCATTATCAAGTTGGTGAGATGGATCCGGCTGAGCTTGACAGGTGGGTAACCTTCGATCTTGAGCCTACCATTGAAGACTGGCTTACTTGGGGAAAAAATAAAATAAATTCTTTAATTTGGGATTTTATTAACGAAAATCACCAACATCTTGAGCATAAAGGTAATTTTGAGCCTAACAAAGTTTATCCTTCTCGAAGAAGTTGGCATAGGCTATCAGATGCGTTCAAAAATGTTAAAGATTTTTCAGAATATGTAAAATCTAATAATAATTTTTATAACTTAACTAAGGCTTTTATTGGCCTTGAAGGAGCAATTGCGTTGCAAGATTTTGTAAAGAATTATAATAAGGCTGTAACAGTAGAAAATATCCTAGAAGAGGGAAAAATTAAATTAACAGAAAACTGGGGAATTCCAGAACATACAGCATTCGTTGAAAAGTTAAATTCCGTTTGGTCTGATAATAAACCTTTCTCAGATAAAAGAATTAAAAATCTTGCAAAATATTTTATGAAATTACCAGCAGAACCCGCTAGTAAGGTTTATGCAGATCTAAGCAAGGCCAATATCGAAGTTATGAGAAGTTTGCACCTTCAACCTGGAGTTAAAGCACGGTTAATCGAAATTCACACTAAAGAAATCGAACTAAATTCAAAATGATTTTTTTCTACTTTCCTACCTTGCTTTTCTCCTTTCACCTGCTATAGTTTCAATATGTCAAATAAACTTGAAATCGGAACGTTAGTTAAAATAAAAGAAAATACTTATGGATATTCTGAATATCTAAAATTTAATAATCAAATTGGTGTTATTATTGAATATGGGAAGATTGGTAGGCAAGGACAATTATATCAAGTTGTGGTTTTTAATGATTTTACTAGGTGTCCTTTATACGAGGATGCTTTTACGATTTTAGATTGACAAGGCATGAAACCATGTCATAATAGAATGGTAAGGCAAGAAAAAAATAAATTGGAAAGGAAAATGAAAATGAGCGAGAATCAAAATGTTTCTACTGTTGAATTCGTCAAGGTCAAGCGTAATCGAAAGTCAGGCGGCAAGGTTACGTGTAAGATTTGTGGTAAGTTAGGCCATATGGCAAAGACCTGCTCGGAGAATCCCGACCGGACTGTTAAGATTGAAAAAGTTGCCAAGGTAAAGAAAAATAGTTTGTATAAAGAATATTTAACCCTTGATGAAATTAAAGTTGTAGAATCGTTTAGAGCAATGCAGCAAGAAATTTCTGTTGAAAAAAATGATTTTAATCTTGCTAAAAAAGTAGCTAGCCATCTAAATCAGTTAGATGAATTAGAACAATCTACTAAGGATTCTCAACTAGTTCAATCTGACAATGCCGCTGTACTAGCTGAGATCCTTGCCGAAACTGGTAAACTTTTCTAGGCACAAAATAAATAAACTTTCCTACTTGACATTCCTTCCCTACCTGTCATAATAAATTAAAGAATCAAACAACAAAGGAAAACAAAAATGACATTAAGTCTTATATTTCAGAAGTGTTTCACAATGTTTTGAATATTGAGGCTGATTAAACAAAAAACAGAATAGCCTATTGACAGATTAGTTTGGATCGTTCATAATCTAAGGGTAGGCGAGAAAAAAAGTTTTCCAAACCTGCCTTAACAGGCAAGAAAGTGAAATGAAAAATGGCGCATATGATCGAGAATGCAGCTTTTCGTGGTGGCGCGCAAACCGCTTGGCATAAGCTTGGCAATGAAATCACATTTGATACAGCCGTCGAAAATTTGGCAGTATGTGGCCTTGACTGGCATGCACAAGTTGAGCAAGCTTTTGCATACAATTCAAACCTCGATAGGTATTCACCTATTGACGGCGCCTACAGTGTGAACCGATATAATGCAAGTAATAATTTCATGAATGCGGTTTCAGTTGTAGGTGGACGATTTACTGTTATGCAACCCGCAGAGCTTGCCCAATTTGGCGATACTATTTGTGAGGCGTCTAATGGTAAAGCTATGCTCGAAACCGGTGGGTGCCTTGACAACGGTCGAAAAGTTTGGTTCCTATTCAAACACAATGGCGTTCAACAATTTCAAGGAGATAGTAGCGCATTCCAAAATTATTTCTTGCTATGGACTGGCCTTGACGGTAGCACGCCTACTGAGATCCTTTTAACGCCTACTAGGGTAGTATGCAACAATACACTTTCTCTAGCTGTAAAGGGTGCGCAACGCAAAATTAGTGTAAGACATACACAGTCTGGTCATACTCGTCTTGCCGAAGCGGTACGTGTGCTAGGATCTGCCGATAATTACTTTAACAAATTTAATGAGTTGTACAATACGCTTACAAACAAGGCGTTTACTAAGCCACAATTCGAAATGTTAGTAAAATTACTTATGCCTGCTAAAGATGAAAATGATGTGTCTACGCGAACAAAAAATAATCGTGCCAACTTGCTTGCACAATGGGATACTACTCCAGGTGCTATGCCGGGGACTGCCGCAGGCGCCATTAACGCAATTAGTTACTACGAGGAACACTTGAGCCCTACTCGCGGAGTCGAAGGAAATCAGTTACTTGAACGCCGTGCCGAAAATAGCGTATCGTTGACCATGACTCAATCTGCTCTAGATCTTGTATTAGCCGCTACACTTGAACAACGTAATCTAAACTCTATTAGTTCTAGCACGCCACTACTTAACTCGCTTCTTTAACATCTTGAAAGGTAAGGTGAATTTTATGAAAGTATTTTTTGATGTTGTAAAAACAGAATGTTGGCCCGCCCAATGGTATGGAGGCCCAGTGTTCGTTGGGCAAAAAATGTCTAATGCAACTTGCTATTACTGGAGATCTTTTGATAGTGCAAAAAAGTATTGTAATGAGCAGAATGATCATCTAAATCATTTGTTAATTGGACGCGAGGGAGATCATGAGATCCTTTAATGTGAATGATATTCAATACATAATGACTTGCGAGGGTAACAAATATTTTGTTAGGCGCGATTACACTTTCGAAAATAATGACCGCGTTGACCCGATAACCAAGGAGCAAGTAAAATACTTCTTGGCCTCCGACAAGGAGAGTGATTATGCGTCGCAAAGTAATTAAGATCATTATTCGCAAGTAGTTTCAACGCTTTACAACTTTCTTCACTGCAATAAAAATAAAACTTGCATTGTACCCAAACCGTGCTATTATTAATCATGGTCAATCAAACAGGGGAATAAAAAATGCCGACAAACGTGGAACTAGATGCAATCATTGACGAGGAAGAACGTGAAATGCTTCAGGATTGGCGCGACAAGGTAGCAGAGATGAGTCACGCCGATTTAGTTCAGGCGTTTTGCAATTGCAAGGGGAAGTATAAAGCGATTGCCCGTCGTCAAATGAAAAAGGAAGGGATTATCTAATATGACATGGAAACTGGTAGAGCGCACCGAACGCTATGACGTTTATTTTTCTACCATCGGCGAGTGGTTCCTAGTCGACGCAAACGATATGCCAGATCAACATGATGTTGGCCTGTTGACATATCAGGAAGCCGTGGCAGAATATCATGGCTGGAATGATTTACTAGCGCGAGAAGCCGGCCAGCTTGAACTATTCGCGGCATAGGAAAGGAACTACTCTAATGGATCCAACTGCTTGTCTCAAAAGGTTAAGGGAGCTTATGGATGAATATAATCGTGGTGAATCGGTTGACTCGCACGAAATAGTTGAATTATTTTATTCACTTGACAAATGGATAACGCGCGGGGGATCCTTGCCTAAGCAATGGGTCGAGCCCAAAGGTATGTATACTTTTCGATAAGCGTAACAATATCACAGCCTCATAATAATTCACTAGGCAACAAAAATAAAGCTTGCACTATCTTGACACCGTGCTATTATTAGATGTGGTTAATTAGATAAGAGGTAAGGGACTGACGAAACCTCTAGGAAAGGTTGGCGATCTATGATCTATTCTCCAGTTGATATGGTTAGCGCGCAAGATTCTTACGATAATCTTCAAGAATATCATGATGATATTACTTATGAGCAACTTGATCAAGAGGCGAGAAAGCATGAACTTTTAGACTTGGCATATTATTTGAATGAACGATTGACGTGTTCGTATTGCTCGGGAACCGGCTGCAATGAATGTTACCGGCCAAAATATGGCGATCCCGTCTCGAAATACCGTGCACTAGATAAGGCCAGCCGAGAAGTTGTTGACGAAATGATTTATTTATTAAAATCACTTAGGTATTGACTAATCAGATTAGATCGATCATAATAATCTTAAGAGGCAAGAAAAAAACAATCAACTCGGAGGTAAGGTAAATGAAGTTTCTACTGTCACTTTCCCTAATACTTTTGGCATGTTACGGCGGTTATACTCTTTACAAGGGCAATCAAAAAACTGCTGATAAGTCTGCCAAAGTTGGCATGAAATATGCTGGCAAGGTAGCAAAAAAAACTTTTGATGTGCTATCGAGTGCTGCTAGTGCTGGCGTAAAAGAGGTATCGAAGTGAGTGCAAGCGCGCTACTAATGAATCTAGGTGTTTTTGTGGTATGCATCTCACTAGGCTATTTCGTGGTGGGTCCGGTTGTGATGCTTTATCTTGATAGGGATAAAAGGAAATAATACGAAGGGTAGAAAAATGTTTGACCTTGAAATTTTGGCTATCGCGCAACGCATGGCACATAAAGTAACACCGCCGGCAAGAATGGTAGGCAATGACTTGCCAATGTGGTCCGAAACTGGCAAAAACCGGTGGGATTTCGAGAAGTTACAAGTTTACGGGAATCCAGGCTATAAAAGCGCAGCACAGTCTGCTATAGCTACAGCGAAAAGAAAAACAGTTTCAGGTACTTGTGACAATGACGGAGGTAACAAAAAATAAAACAGTTTAGGACTTGCACGAATTAGCCACCATGCTATTATTAATCATGGCACCTAGAGATAAGACAATATGTGGATGGCGTAAACCAAGAAATAAAAGACCCTTGACTAACTCTAATATTTCAGATCTTAGAGACTGGCGAGATACATTCGTTCAAGCTGGCGGAATTGCTCTAGAATCTGGCAATACTTCGCTGGCTATCAAATTGCTTGAAACTGCTAGTGATTTTAGTAGGGGTTTGCTAAGCAAAAAACAATTAGATTATGTTGACTCTTAGGTATTGACTAATTGAATTAACTTTGCTATGATCTAAGGGTAGGCACAAAAAAAACAATCTAACCAATTGAAAGGGTAAAACAGTGTCAAACGATTACAATCGGTTTCACAATACAGCTATTCTTCTGGAAGAATGTTTTGACTGTATTAATGACGATCTGTCCAATAGCGAAAGTAGGGCTAGGAATAAACTAATAAAACTGTGCATGGCCATCACAGAGAATCAGCTTGACTTGGAGAATCAAGAGGAGTATGATTCTGAAGAATTTGATTGTCCTCTCTAGCAAGTTTTCCTGGTAGGCAACAAAAAACAATCTAACCAATTGAAAGGTATAAACATGTCAAGTTATATGGTGGGTGATAAGACTTTGAATGTCGTATTGTCAGCCCTAGCACAATCGGATGATGATTGCTTTAATCTCGGCTATTCTAGTCGTGATACCCTACTAGAAGCACTCTTCAGAATGAATAGAGACGCTGTAGAGGTAAGGTATGGAAAGGAGGTTGACTTCCCGTTGCCTATGTTAATGGACTATATTCAAGAGGCAACAAATAAATATGTAGTGCTAAAATGCCTTGACTGTTACCTCTATCAATGCTCGGAAGGAGATTGCCCAAAGCTTTCACTATATCAAGAAGTTGAGAAGGCACGAAATAAATTGGTGAATAAGCTAATAGCAGGAGTGCCAGCATATCAAGTAGCGCCATGGGGAATTGATTAACCCTAGCAAGTTTCCCTAGTAGGCAACAAAAAAATAAAGAGTAAAGGATAGAAGCAAGTTACAGATAATATCCTACCTGTAGCAAACTAACAAGCCAAAGCAATCCTTCCATTAGAGATACCTCAGAAGCCTTTACAGGCAAGAAAAATAATAGCTAAAGAAGGTTAGAGTACCAGCAAAACAGGTAAGAACAACTTAGCCAAGGTAGGAAAGCTATAACCCATTTTCCATACCATATTTTACCACTGTTTACCACTTTATACCCTTGACAATTTGTAACCCATTGAAATTGTTAGGTAGTGTTTTGCTACCCTTCTAGCCCTTCATATCATTTACTTGGCCTCTATCTTGCACTACTAGCATATATCATACCAAGTATCATCAGGCTAAAGTTAAATATTTCTTGCTTAGATAAGCATTAACTTATTGACAGTACTATATATTTTATGCATACCTATAATAGATATTGTGAGATTGTAGGTAGCTTTATCAAAGTACAGGGAATCATTAAGGAAAATTATTTGGGTTAACATGACAGCCCACGTTGGCTTAACATGACACGCTAAGTAATTGGAATTATTGATGAACTAGAAAGAGTGATACTGGTAAAATTTAATAAAGAATGTCTTGACGGCAATGACTACAGTGTGGATAAGTTACTTCCCCTGATACCTTAGCTAGACGTTCTGAAGGTGCTTCAAAGATTATTTTAACTTCACGGTTAGAGTAATAAGTCAAGAAGAATAATAAAGTTTTATTTACTGTATCCTTTGCATATATCATACCAACTATTTTCTACCCTTAGTTACTTTTTCCTTGTCTTTACTATCCTTTCTATGGTATAATCCTACCTTTTTATATTATTAAAAACTGTGGAAGCTTATCACACCTTGTTAGTATTGTAAAGATATTTTTTTTATTCCCTATCATTTTTATGGCCTATTACTTGCTAATACATTTTTCATGCCTAGTCAATCCTATGCACAGTAGCTATCCCTTGTCAAGTATTATTTTAAGTTACCTACCCTTGTTACCCCTTGCAAGTTCTACACCATCTTATTGGCACGTTATATGCTTACTAACCTTTCCCCTATTCTTAGCAAGTATCATACCATTGCTAACCCTTTGATATCCTTAATCTATTAGCGACACACGTTATAAGGGTAGGCACAAATAAAATTCTATGCCATGTATTTACCTTGCATAACCTATGCCTAATAACCTTAACGATTACAAAGGGTTACAAAGGATAGCTAACCTTGAGTCCCTACTTGTAGCTACCTTACTAACCATAGCGCGGCATGACACTTGCAAAGGGTTGAAGTGTAGGCAAGCTCAAACTTGTGGACTCTGTTTTGACAAGGCTAAATAGCGTAGGGATATCACGGGGTTACCGTAATGTAGGTAGGGGTGGGATACGGGGTGGCACGGAGGTTGCCTTAATAGGCTTTCATTACGGGTATAATTTTTACAGTTTTGAAATGTCTTAATGCGTCATAACTATTTTACAGTTCGCTAGTATTCTCTACCCTTTTCCACTCCTTCTCCTAATAGGCTTTAAATTTTCTTTACTATACGTATCCCTTAAAAATCCGGAGAAAAAATTTTCTAGAGTTTTAATTTGTGGCTAATACTCTAGCTTCTTTGGTCGCTATTACTCTATCACATTCTATCAAAGAAATTATCTCTAATCCTATCCTTATTATAAGCCGTATAAAATGTTTCATTCTCTTTTAAGTCTAGAATTTTTAAACTATTATTCCTTTTATCTTTTACTAATATTAAAAACAGTCCAATATGATTTCTACAATCAATATATTGAATTATATCTCCCACCGCCCAAGTCTTCAATTCAGTATCTTCAAAGTCTAGCATATCTGTTACCCTTGGCCTAGCCTTCAAACATTTTTAATTGTTTACTATCCGTTAAGGATTGTTTACTATCGGTAGAACCATCAGGATCTTCTACTTTACTTTTCCCGTCGTATCCTTTACCTTTTGTAAAATTTGCTATTTTATTACAGAATCTGATAAACTCTCTGCGACTAAAATCACGTTTTAAAAAATTACAAAACTTACAACACGGGGAACAATTATCTATTTCATATCCTCTAGAATTGTTTATTCTATCGATACCAGTAAATTTTAATTCTTTATTGGACCATCCTCCACAATAGGAACATGGCTTACTTGTCAACTCTTCAAATTGTTCAAAAAGCAATGGGATCATGTTTCTTGCTATTGTATTTCTTTCATATTTTTTATATCTTTTGTTTACAGTTTTGTTCTCAATTTTAACTTTTTTTTTATTAAGGCACTTTTTACATTGGCTACGATAGCCATCATAGGTAACAACATCTCTTCCAAAAAAGCAATATCTTCTTTCTTTTTTACAACAGCCACATTTTTTAGTTCCAAGTGGTTCGTTTGATAATGAAATTAAATTTTTTTCTTTATTATTTTTTTTTGACTTCATTACCGCCAGATTTTTACACTGTTTACAAGCTGAGGATATTCCAGCCTTCATCGATTTATCTACCCCAAACTCTTCTACCCCCTTTACTTCTTTACACTTGCTACACACCTTAGTTTTTCTTTCTTCCCTACCGTGAAGTATATCTTCAGATCGTTGCATTGCGTTAGTCTTGACCGAAAGGTTAAGTGCATAATCATAGGTTTCTTTTCTTTGTTCCTCCGTTAAATCTTTTAATGGTTGGTATGGATCATAATCTTCCTCTTTCATTTAATCTCCTATTATTTTACTATAAGTTCATAAAAAAACTCTTGATATTCTTTATATCCTTTCTGAGTATTCTTTTTGCATTGATCCTCAAAATCATAATAGACAAAGAAATCTTCTCCTTTTTCAAGGATTAATCTATAGCTTTCATACCATTTTACTATCATACCAACTTTTATATCTTCAAATTTCATCATTTTTTATTTATCCCTGTCCATTCTTCTACTGTAGCTTCCTTCCAAGTCTTAGTTTGTTGTTTAATAAAGTATTCTCTTTTTAATGCTTGTGATCTGTTACCAAATTGTTCTGTATAGGTTATTGTTACAGGCAACTTACTTCTAGTATATTTTACTTTTCCTGCCATATGTGCAGCTAATCTCTTATCTAAATTATTTGTTATGCCTGTATAAAGAGTACCGTCAGAACACCTCAGCATGTATACCCACCACGATGATTCAGAGATCATATACCTTCACAAAATAATTGAAAACCTATATTCCCCTCAAGGACACCTCTAATTCCAAAAAAACTCTTACAACCTCTTTTAAAATCGAATACCATTATTCCCTTCTGTTCATCTCTGTCTTCAAAATTTAAAATCAAATAATAATTTTTCTCTCCCTGACTAGAGTATATTATGGCTCCAGGTTTAATATCTTTTATTAGTATCATTTGTATTAATCTAACCTATACCAGAATTCTTGTTCTATTCTATGTGCAGTTTTTAAACATCCAAATTTTTTATTGTTTTTAATATCTAAAAATTCTGCCCATGTCCAGTCTTCCGTTAGAAACAAACACAAATAATATCCTTTTCTATTAAGTTCATCTATATAACAAATAATATCCCCAGGTTTATAATCTTCTAACGTTATATCTTCAAAGTTAAACAATTATTTATTTGTTCCTACTCATCCTTTTCTTTACCTCTTCCCAGTCATAATACCATTTCATATCTACTTGTGCTAGTCCTATAGCTAAACTATAACAATTATTTAAAGACATCCTATGCTCTTCTTCCTGTCTTGTATTCCAATAAATTGTTATAGTCCTTACAGGAATTAAAAGATAATGTCTTCTACGCCATACTCTAATATACCACGGCTGATCTTGATAACGATTACTCTTGATCATTATACTATCTTTTCAAAATGTTTTTTTATTCGGTGTTCAGATGTCCACCAAAAAGATGAATTTTGCGAAATATTTTTTACTTTATAATTATAAGAAAATTCATCTACTTGTTTATCTTTAAACAAAATCAGAACAACTTCTTTTTTTCTATCTAAAAACAAATCACCCACTTTAAACATTATATTTCTCTATACCTTCCAAGTGGGAAACTTTCTTTGTAACCTGTCATGTCCCATTGAACACGACCTTCTGTGAAATTAAAAACATGAAATTTATCAGCGTAAAGATAGTAATCTTTTTCTATTTTCAGAACAACAAATTTGTTTCCTAATGCGTCCTCGATAAGCATTCCAACTTCAAGTTGTTTAGGCATTTTTAATTTTATCCCAGGCATTATTCATTGCTTCCTCGATAGTATCCCCACGACCAAGCGTTTTAAGACAATCTCTAAACCCTCCCAAGCCAACCTGCCATTTAAGTTTCCCCTCATAAAAAATTCTTTCGATGATGGTACCCGGAACACCACGACAAACCATTTTTTCCACCTCTTCAATTTTCATTTCTAACGACAACATATTATTTTATTTCTCCACTGCTTCCACATCAACTTCTGTCGTGTAGTCAACAGATACGTGTTTGGTCACAATCAAATGGTGTCCATTTCTGCATTCCCAATCAGTTGATTCACCGTCTTCAATGCTCAATTCCCACGCATCCCGATCAACGGCTCCACATAATGGGCAAGTTGGATATGATCCAAATGTTGGAGACCCGTCAAAGGATTCATCGATCATCATTTTATTTTATTTCCTTATCGCATTCAGAACAAACTTTCATAAAATGGTTTAGCAATAAAACTTCTTTTGCTTTACCTCCACACGAACATCGTCTATCATTCTTGACAAACTTTAGATGTCTCATGTTTAACCAAAGTTTCCACTCTTTCTTCTCTATATTTGCGAACGCAGTATAATCAGAGGAGTCAATATTTAAAATTGTTGCCTCGCATCCGATATTTTCATAATGATTTTTTCCGCAGACGACATTCATATTTTCAGGCTCTAAAATTTCTACAACATCATCAACCTTAAAATCATACATTTTAATTCACTCCTACAGGTTTTGGCATATTAGGAATAGCTTCCACATTTTTATTTTTCTTTAGTAACTCTTGCTTATCCCAAATATCTTCTATACATTTAAAAGAATTTTCTTTTGTCATTCCCAATACGGTTAGGACATGATATAAAGAATTTATCATAGCTGTAATACAGATTTCAGGAAGTTTATCAGTTCCGGCATAATCCAAAACAAAATTTGTTATACTTCCTATGATGTCAGCAGTAGCAGCTTCCACAACAGGAAGATCTTGTGTAGTTAAGAGTATACCGGTATTTTTATTTTCACTCATTGTCTAATCCTGTTGGTCCATTGTCCAAATGATAAATATCTCTTTCTTGCGTGGCAATATTCATTGCAGTAAATTTAAAAATACTATCGACATCGATATAAGTTGAAAGAATCAAATAAATTTCATTCCCATTATCACCTGAGCATTCTACAAGATCGCCAACTTTAAGTTCGTTCATGCTATCACCTTAAAATATTTTTTAATCCAACTACCCAAAAATGATTCTTGTACATTTTTTGTCAAGTTAAAGAACTTTATTATTTCACATTGTGGGCTAATTTCTAAAATTAGATACAAATCATCATCACCATTATAATAATCTTCCAAAGATATTATATCTCCAACTTTAAAATTCATAATTAAATTATAGCAGAGAAATGCTAGAAGGTCAATAGAAAGGTGTTACTTCACAACAACTTTTTTATTTGTGCCTTGATCTTTCAGCGCAGTGACATATAAAATTCCATCTTCATATCGAGCATCTACACAACCATCCTTAGTGGACGCCTTATCAACTAGAAAAGATTTTTCCCAGTTTGCTTTGTCACCGTTCATATATTTTACCAGTAATTGACTTCCAACTAACGACACGTCAATGTCTTTTTTCTTTATACCAGGGGAAGTTACGGTTACTTCATACCTATCTTTTTCTTCCTTAAACGTAAAAGAATATTTTTCATAACCAGTTAAATACAAATCACTACTCGCATAAGTTTTATAAGGATTCTCTGTATATTCAGGAAACACTTGCCAAAAAGGTAGCTTGTTTCCCCAAATATCCTCATATCTTCTATAATCATACTCAGACATCCAATTAATTATAGATCTTACATCGTTTTTCTTTTCCATTTATTTTCTCCTTTTAATATGGAAGTTTAAGTTAAAATAACTTCTATCTTTATTTTGTCAAGAGGAAAAAGTGAAAAAAGTTTAAAAAATGTGTCATGGTTATGAAAATGAACATTGCTAGCACGATCCAACATGTTCTTACTGCCATTTTTATATTGTTTTTTGCTATCAAAATTAAAGAAATACTTACGCCTAAACATATTAAGAATTTAAATGCGTACATGCTCACAAAACCATAATACTCAATTAAAAAATTAATAATTGGGTTTAATTCTTGCCCATTAAAATGCAATAATGAATAGTGAGTTGCACCAGCATCAATTAAGTTTAGAAGCGTAATAATAATATTAAGGATTACAACTTTACGCATTTTACAATTTTTCAGGAGCTATTCTGTTATAATAGTTTTTGCGCGCTGAAGGAAACTGTTCTTCCCAATTTGGCGCATACTTCTTTTTAACATCGGAAGAGTTAGCAGGATTGTTAGCAACATAATCTATATATCCTTTTAAATATTCCCAAAATGTTTGTACAAATTCATCTGAAAGAATTTGATATTTTGCAATAGAATACCAATCGACATAATTTTTAAATTTTTTTATCACTTCTTCAGACAATGTAATCTCGCTAGAAACTTTTTTCCAATCTATAAAATCTGGTATAGTGCTAGCAGCAATTAGAAAACTTTTAATCACTCTTGGATCTTTATTCATTTCGTTTCTCTTTGTTTATAATAATTACTTGTTTGTTTAAAAAGAATTTCATTATTATAATTTCTTAAACTCTATGCTATTCTTCTCAGTGTCAATAAATAAAACTGCACCTTCAGGACTAGGATGATCCGGTTCTATCAGCCATCCACCAAGATTATATGATTCCATTCCATCTGCAAATTTAAATTGGTCAGGTACATGAGTATGTCCACTAACAAAAACAGTTTTTATCTCTGAACTTGTAGGAATAAATCCAACACTGTTTCTATACTTTATCATTTGCTGCCTAGTATTTTCTACGTCTTCATAACGATTATTAGACGTTAAACTTATTTTTCTTTCCTTGGCATTTTTGTCTAATGCATTGTTAACTATTTTTTTAACTAGCCATCGTTCCCACGAGTCAGGCATGCCCTTAACAAACCCATTGCTCATCAAAGCGTCTATACCATCGTTCACAGCCTTTTTAAGTAGGCTATTATTCCCTTTATCATGGTCAGAGTAAATCGCTTCTACGAGGCCGTCAACGCCCATACCGCATCCCATTTCGCCTAGCAGCCAATAGATAAATTCTATGATAGGCATATTAACGGTTGCAAGTTTTTCTTCAAAGGATTTATTTTGTAATGTTAAGGCGTTTTTAAGGATATCAGAAAGTGTAGTATAAATGTCACCGAACAAATGACCATGCGTAAAGAAAATGCTTGTGTTGTTAAATTTAAGAGTATAAGAAGGATAAGCAGTAGTAACTATAAAATCTGAGCTTACATAAAACTTCATCATTTCAGATAAGGAATGAAAATAAGTCCCGTGATCTACACCGTAAACTGACCCTTGTTTTGGCAAATGACCCTGGCGCATATCATCTAAAACTTTATCTTCACAAGATAAATTCCAGACATGCGTATCATGATTTCCGATTGTATAAATAAATTGATTAACATTTGGAAGTTCTTTTAAAAGTAAGTTTAAATCTTCTAGACAATCACGCATCGTAGCCATGGAAAGATCTAGAATGTCTCCTACGCCAATCAAAATAATTTTGTCACCATTGGCAAAATCTTTAACTTGTTCAGCTAACGTAGCAACTTTATTTTTAGTTGCCATTGTTGAAAGAATAGAAACATAACCTAATCCATCTTTACCATTTTGGCCAAGGTGGGTATCGGATAAACAAATATATTTGCTCATTATATTTTTCTATCGAGATTAATTAAATCTTTTCGTTTGTGGCCAGAGGCGTCTTTAGAATTTCCCCAAAGTACCCAAACTATTTCACCTTTTCCCACTCTAACGTCAATAGATTCTACAATACCATTTTTATCAATACAATTGCTATCTTTAAAAACAACTCTATCGCCCGCTTTTAAACTTTTATTTCTTTTGTGACTCATTTTCCCATGTACCATTTTTTACAACGATTATTTACTTGTTTGGCTACATCTGGCCATGCTAATTTCCCTACTTCAAGTTCTGCTAAACCTTCTTTTTTAATATCTTGTCCCATCCACTTTAGAAAATTTCCTAATAACTTAATATCTTTTACGCCTTGGCATGCTTCTTGTAAACCTTGATTTAACCTTGCTTCAGTTACCATTAAATCTACAAATTCTAAAACAGTACTAGGATTAGCTACTTCAACTTGAACAGGATTTTTTTGTTTTGCTACACGATGTTTTTCACCTTTAGCTTTAAAAATTAAATCAGTAAATCTACCAGACACACTTTCTACTAATGAATATGGATACATTACTACGCCTTCACCAGTACCAGATACATTAAAATTTTCTTTAACCCATGGGTCCTCTTTTTCAACGCATTCTACAAGTTCGTTTATTTGTGCAGCAGCTTGTTGCATAGATTCTTCACTACCCCAATCAATAGTAATACGTGAATTCATCCAAGGCAAAACAAAAATATCTTCATATTCTGGTATTAGAGTGTGTATAAACATAGGTTCAAATAACCAGTAAGTTTTTTCATCTTCTTCTGTACCAACTTTAATAGCAAATATAGAAAAAATTTTCTTTCCTATATCACAAACTGCTACGCCTGATTGAATTCCAGAGCCAGCAAATTCTCCATAGATTACAATGCCTTGTACATCAGAGGCAGCTATTTTTTTTTGTACCTCTTGAAAATATTCTTTTCGTTCCATCACCCATTTTGCAAATCCAGCATTGTCTTTCCCTACAATGGATAAATTATAATTTCTACTTTGTGGAATAATCTCGCCAGACCTATAAATTTGTACAGCCGCATTCGTACCGTGAAGTTTAATTTTTGGTACATACTCAATAATAGGTGGCGTATAACCTTTTTCTTTTTGTTTATCTAGGTTACGTTTAACATGTTGAAATCCTTCAATATCAATCCATGGATAGTGCCTAGGCATCTTTTTCTCCGTCTATCAAAGATTTACATTTTGGGCATCTAGACTTTAGTTCTTCTAGATTACTTTGTACATTAACCGTTCCAGCTTGATACACTGGAAAGGATTTTAATTCGCTCTTGTGTTTCATGCCTCTTTTAGCCATCTCTTCAGCTAATTCTTGGTGTCTGGTTGAAATATTATGTACTTCGACTAGTCCTTTTTCTAAAAATCCTTTGATAGACTTTCCACCCAAAATAGATCCTACAAGCATGTGCATTTCGACATGCTCTCCTAGCAAATGCTTTCTACATAGACATTGCGTTGGGACCTTCCACATTCTCATTTACTCAGCCCTTTCTTGAGTTTATCAATGTAATTGCGCACTTCCAACAAAGACTTAAATGAAACTTTTTCTTTTTCTGTTGCTACCGTATAAGGCGTCTTGACCCAAGCAGCGCCATCAACGGCAATACTAATTTCTTTATACTGTAGATTGACCATTATAGCAATCCAAAGTGTTGCAACATTTTTTTTGTTTCCTCTAATAAGCCACTCTTGTCATGCGGAGTAGGGTTCTTAATTACATAATCATAGTCTTCATTTGTCCAACTATCTAACTCACACTCAGATTCGTGTTCATCAGTATCAAGGTTTCTTTCAATTTCACGATTTACAAAAACCAAAATACCACCATCTTCTCGAATCCACTCAGCCTCGTTGAAAAATCGGCAATCGGGAATAACGCAATGAGTGTGACGATTAATTCTTTTTCTTTTTAGGGTATCAATGAAAATATCTTTATTTATAGAACGAAAAGAATCTCCAATTTCTTGAAAAATTTTTCTTGGAGTTTTCCCGTAACGAGGATCTATAGTGTGTTTTAATTTTCCTTCGCGCTGGTCCCAGCTTAAATCAAAAACTTCTCTGCATATTTTTTTTATTGGCTCAGCGAAAGCATAAAACTCGAAACTTCGTTGAGTCTGCTCACAATACTCGGCTACTAAATTTTTACCACTGCCTCGTTTGCCGCAAAGACCTATAATCATTAAGCAATCCTTTCAATCATTAAACGATGGGCCAAAAAAACATTTAAAATCATTTAGAAAAGCCTCAGAGCATCCTACTTTCTTTTTTATCATTCGTTTAAGCACATCATTTATTTTTCCTAATGAAGGATAATACCTACAACCTATTTTATTATCTGGGTACTCTATGGTTTTAATCAAGTTAAGTTCTTTAGAATATTTAAGAATAATAAATATTTCGCCATCGAAATCTTTTAATTCCCCAACTATCCTATCAACTTCCATGATTTTGCCAGATATCCATTTGTTGAAAACCCCCACTTTGAATCAAATGTTGGTTCAACCAAATATGGATGGTTAACTAAAAATTTATCTCTATCAGTCACACCCCAACATTTTACCTTTGTAAACGCAAAATTGCTATCCACTAGTATTACCTCATAATATAGCTTACCCTTAGAAGTCTTCTTTGTCAACACTTCTTTTACTACTGCCCAACAAACTTTTTTTTCTTCACTATAATCTGATATTGGATTAATACCTCTTTTATTTAGCTTTTCAATTAAACTGCTATCTATGACTTTTTCTAGCGGATAAACACCTATATATTGCACGATAAAGTTTATTTTTTCTTCCTCTGTGAAATCTTTTTCGTTGGCATAAATTGAAATATTATCATTTAATTGTTTCAAATTTTTTGGTCTAGGCTCACATACACATAAATAAAAATGTCTTAGATGGTTAAACCGTTTATCAATTAAACAATTAGCGGCTTGACTTTTGATGAGCACTTCAAGACACTTTTTATTAAACTTAGTATAGTTCATATCAGGGTTAAATATCAACTCTTCAACTGTATGAAAAGGTCGGTACTTAAGGATTTCACTTACCGGAACATCACCAAGACTTTTAATACTTGACAAAGGTTGAACAATAGTATTTTTTTCTACCTTATGACCTTCCCATATAGCAGAAGATATATTTATATCAACTTCTTGAATCTTAAAACCCATTTGCTTGGCAGAAGATATGGCACGTTCTTTTTTATCTTCATGTTCAGTATCTTTTTCAAGGAAAGCACAAGCCCATTCTAATGGATAATAGGTTTGTAGCCAAGCACAATTGTAAGATAGGATACAATATGAAACAGCGTGTGAAAAATTAAATAAATATTTATTTGACTTTTCAATAGCGTCCCAAATTTTATTAGTCTGTTCTAAAGTTAAACCTTTTTCTAAGCACCCATCAACATACTTTTTATGAATTTTTTCTTTCTTGCTATCGCTTTTTTCATCACCACGCTTTACAAGTAATTTTCTTAATTGGTTTCCCTCTTCAAGAGAAACATTTTTTCCCATTCTATGTGCAATAGAAGCAATAGTTTCCTGAAAAACAAGACAACCGAATGTATCACTTAAAATTTCTTTTAGTATAGGGTGGTCATAAACAATTGAATCTAGATTATCTTTTGCTTCAAGATATTTTTTATCCACATCAGAAGATAGAGGACCTGGACGATATATACTTGAAATTGTTACAATATCTTCTAAACTCTTTGGTTTTGCTGCAACGCAAAAATTTTGCGCTCCAAGTTCCTGAAACTGGAAGATATTAAAAAACTTACCTGTACGAAATGTACTCTCATAAACTTTTTGATCGTTAAAGTCAATAACTTCTGGATGAAGGTTGTTATTGTAAAACTCCTTTACTTGCTCAAAGGTAGGTTCTTCAATACCATGATGATTTTTAAGTAACAAATAAATCGCCTGACGAATCATTCTTAGAGTAGCTAAACCAAGAAGGTCAAATTTAATAAATCCCATTGGTTCAAGTAATCGAATAGCTTGCCCTTCTGGCCAGGGCGACTGGATAACACCACCAGAATTAACTAATGGCATATAATAATTTAAGTTTTCACCAATAATACACCCACTGGCGTGCCGCGAAATCTGTCTGTTTTGTCCATTTAATGCTTTAAGATGTTCTTCAACAAATGGATATTTCATCACAAATATTTTATAACTTTCGCTGTATTTCGCTATTTCTTCTAGTGTAGGGTTATATACACCAGCAGTTATGTCATGATCTTTTTTTGCCTGCGGAATTGTTTCTTCAAGAATTTTATTTGTTACCTCATTAACTTCTTGAAAGGGTATATCATAAAATTTTGAAATATCCTTAATTAAACTCTTTGTTTGCATTGTGGAAAAATTTGAAATTGGGATAATACAACTTTCGCCCCAAGTTTTAGCAAGATCTTCTTTCAACTGCATGGGCAATTCCACGTCAGTGTCAATGTCTGGATAGCCTGTAGAATCAGCAGACATAAATCGTTCAAACTGAAGATTGAATCTTATTGGATCTACCTGCGTAATTCCTAAACAATAAGCTGTTAAAGAACCCGCTGAGCTGCCCCTACCTGGTGAGATCATCTGAGTTTGTTGAGCAAAATCTGTAATAGCCTTCATTGTTAAAAAGTATCTACTAAAACTATTCTTGTGAATAATCTTAATCTCTTTTTTCAATCTTGCTACATACTCTTTATTTTTTTCTTTCCCTCGTTTCTTCAATCCCTCAATTGCAAGCCTTGATAATGCTCCTTCGGGTGTTTCATCTTTTGGTACTACAAATTGAGGTAATCTAATAGTCTTATCAGGTTCAAAACTTTCAATTCTTTCGTGTGCAATTTGACAGGTATTTTCTATTGATTGCCTAATCACATCATCTTCATAAGTAAACCCACATTTCTTAGAGTATTTTTTATAAGATTCCCAAACTTGGTCACCATTTTTTACATATAATTCATAATCCATATCTTCTATAGAGTTTGGAATAGGTTTTGAAACGTGTCCAGGTTTATCAGTCTTTCCTAGCCACCCCATTCTTTTATACATTTCCCTATCTTTCCAAGATTTTTTAGCAGGGAAATGACAATCTACAGCAGAAATAAGTTTGTATCCCATTTCATAAGATAATTGAATAACCATTTGGTTAATTTCATGTTGTTCTTTAATAGCATTCCATTGCAACTCGCCATAAAACCTATCTCCAAAAATATCTTGGAAAGTTTGAATGGCGTTTCTAATAATATCTTTTCTCTCTGTTTCAGTTTTTTCTTTGTTTTTAATCAAGAGAACCGATAAATACCCAGATAGACATGCCGAAGTTGCTATCAGTCCTTCATTATGCTTTCGTAACAATTCAAAATCTATACGAGGGTAACGATAAAAATTTTCTTTCCTACTTGAAGCAGATACTAAACTGTAAAGATTATTTAATCCTATTTGATTTTGAACTAATAGAACTAAATGTGAACGCCCTCTAAGGTATGATTTTAAAATATCATCACCTTCGTTATCGTCAATAGAATCACTACCCTCTTCAGTAGTATTTTTCTTTTCATCTTTAACAGACTTTTTAGTCTTTTTATTAAGTTTACTCTTTTCATATTCTAAACGCCACTCATCTAGGCTAGGTAAAAAATAAAGTTCCCCGCCTATGATGTACTTTATAGGTTTACCATCTTTAAGCAGTTTGTCGCGGCTATGAAGGGCCAGAGCGACACTATTGCAGTTACCATGTTCAGTAATAGCTAAAGCGTCCATACCAGCGTCTAGAGCGGCTTTAAAGTAATCTATAGGTTGGTCTATGGCATCATAGATAGAGCCTATGCCGGTATGACAATGAAGGTTGACAAATTTTAGATGAGACATTAAAAAATTTTCTTAGTAATTGGATCAATTAAAGTGATACTATTTTGAACTTGATCACCCCACACATCCCAACCAGGTGTTTCTTGTCTAGCGAATAACTCTACTCTTGGAAGATCTCCCATTAGTTGAACAATTTTATCTCTTACTATATCAGGTTTTTTACTATGATATTCTATGGAATTATCTATAATTGAAGATACGCTAGCAGAAATTCTTTTAGGCTTTCCTTTAGTACAAAGTAAACACAATTCTGCATTAGATCTTGTCCAATTCCCCATACCAAAAAACCAGGTTGGACTCTTTTTATTTTTCTTTACCCACGTAAAAGCACACGTTTTATACTCAAAACCCCATGCTTTAATAACATCAAATACATTATTAAGTTGTGGCATGGTAACCCATAAGAATAATATACAATTATCGTCAGAAATATATTTTATGGGAAGATTTTTAATATCTTCCAACGTCATAACTTTGTATTTACAACTAGCACCACGATCACCAGCTAAAGCTTTATCTTTATAAGCCCATGGAGGATCGGATAAAATGATAGAATACTTTTTGTTTGTCATGCTATAACCTTTCCGCGCACAGTGAGAGTATCCAAAAATGCATATATCATTCCTGCTTTATTTTCTTTTATGTCCAATATTTTTGCATAGGATGGAATTGTAACTTTTTCTAGTTCTAGTATTAGATAATATTTTGTTCCACCAGGGTAATGCTTTAATTTTACAATGTCGCCTACTTCGAGTTTATTTGTCATACCACAACTATAGCATACTTTCTGTAAACATCAACTGAAGTGTTTGCCTATCCATCTTTTTTGTTGCTCTAAGTTATAATCTTCAAATTTTTTCTCTTCAAATACTTCCGGTCGTACAAACAAATCAAACATTAGTCTTTTTAAATTTTTATCTATTATTCCTTCAAATTCACTAATTATTTTTTCTTCCTTCAAATCTAAACACCAAGTGATTCCTCCTACTTCTTCATAAATATTTTTTCTAATATCTCTAACTTGTCTAATTTCATGCTCAAAATTCATTGCTCGATATCGCTGCTTGGGTTCTTTGTCCGGATAATATCTATACCCTTTTTTTATTCCGTGAATACCAAAAGAGTTAAGCAATTTAATAAGAGATAGCATTATAAAAGTCGGAGAATACTCAAATTCGGAAAGATCTTTTTCGTCAATTATCGAGGTAACAATTAAATCTTTATCTAGATTACGTGTTTTATTGTACACAGAATCATAAAAGAACACTTCATTTATAATTTGAGAATTATTTTTAAGATAATATAAATTATGAGGCTCACAACACATTGAAAAGAACCAATCAACAACTTGTTTTTTGTTATCTTGTTTTTTTATTACAGGAGGTAGACCATTTATACCTTCCTCGTTGAAAATATAGAGTTGGTTATATCGTATTCGTACAACTTTTTCTTTAGATATGGTGATAACTATTTTTTTTTCTTCAGAGTCTAACCGCATTAAGACAAACTTGTCAGATAAAAAATTAAGCCCTGATAAAGATAAAACAAAACTTAACCTTTTATATATGTAAGACTTTTGCCAGCCGAATGTTTTTTCTTCACCGTTCAAAGAAATTAAACGATTTGTAATTTTAGGGATATTGAAATAAGTTTTTAAATCAATATCGAGCGGTAAAAAATCTATAGGAAGGATAGAGGAAATGCTAGTTTTAACAATAGGAATATTATAAAGGTATGAATAAACTAAAGCGCTTAGGTTATTGCCTATGATAAGTTTAGGAAAATAATATTCGTGATAAGTTTGCACAAATTAAATTTCTCTAAACTTGTTCCAACCTTTAGGAAGAGATAATTTTCCATCAATAACTTCCTGCCACTCTTGTGGACATAATAAAACAATAACAACAGGAAATTCAAACTCATCCATCACTTCTTTGTTTGCAAATTTGAAGGGTAAAACTTCACCAGAATAAGGACAACTTTCAGAAATTTCTACTAACCGAATCTCATTTCTGCTATTGTAAAGAAATATATTTGTTATATACTTATCTTGAACACGATGTAAATCAGCTAGATTTCTAGCTATTTTTAGAATTGACATAATAAGACTGTATCAGAAAATCAGAGAAAAGTCAACAGGAAAGAAAAACTATTTCTTGCCAGTAGCTTTTGGAGCCACTTTCTTCATTTCCATCAAACGCTTGGCTACTCGCTCAGCAAGAACTTTAATTTGTTGTTGTTTAGTCAACTTTTTAGACTCGTTAACTTTTCCAACTTTGGCTTTTGGAGCAGCGGTATACTTAGCGTCTTTTTGAGTTCCACCAAACATTTTAGTCTCTTCTACAACTTTATCATGCGTAGGAAGATTTTGAAGGTCTTCATCTTCTTCAGAACGGTCACCAGATACTAAAGTTTTATCTTCCTTAACAACTTCTTCGTCACCAGAAGGTTCAACTTCACTTGTGGGCTCTGATTCAGGCATTTCGGGTTCATCTGCTGCGGGATCAGCGGTTTCTTTACTTTGTACTGACACTTGAACACCAGTTTCTTTTGCAATAGCGTCAGCAATAGCAGAAATAATATCTTCTACCTTGTCTTCCATTCCGCCACCCATACTGGGTTCACCCATATCACCTTCAGGAGCAGGAGGAGGAAGTTCTTCACCCCCAGCAGTTCCACCAGCTTCAGGTGAAAACTCCATCTCGTCTTTCCCGTCCTCTAGTTCATCTTCTTCTTTTTCTTCATCATCACCCTCATAGAGTTCTTTAATAAAGTTCTCAGTGAGAGGTTTAAGTTTCGCCAGTTTCATAAAATGACGAACCGTGGTCTCGTTCAAAAGTTGCTTAGTCTTAGACATTAAAAAAGTCTCCTTGTTTTAGTTTCGTAACCAAAAATAATTAGTGTGTAGTCAAAGAAAAAGAAAAGATATTATAGTTCTGGCATATCATCATCTATTTCAACGAATATCTTTTCTTTTTCTTCCCCCTCTTCTGTCAAATTTTGTTCAATTCTATCTAATAATGTAGAAGTAATGTTTTTTTTAGATACCTTCATTATTTCCTTTATTGCAATATCTAAATCTCCAATTGCAGCGTAAACACAGTTAGAGAAGAATTTTTCAGGGTCTATTTTATTACCTGCCAGCATAACATAAAAATCGGCAATATGTTTGTTGTGAATTTTGAAGGAAATACCAGAAAGGCGTTCAGGACTGAAATAGCCTCGTTGAACCTTACCATCTAATTTTTCTACGTGGTTTTCAGATTCATCTTCTTTTACACAGATGATACCGTATTTAATTTTATTTTTCTTTGTCAACTCTAGAATTTTCCTTTTTTCTTAAATTTTGTTTTTACTTCATTGGAAATGTTTTTATTTTGAGAAATCCAATTCCAATGAACTTTAGTTTGAAACTCTCTAATAAAACCTTCGCTTAAAGTTTGATAATAGGAAACATTATACCAATCAACTTTATTTTGAAACTCTCTAATAAAACCTTCGCTTAAAGTTTGATAATGGGAAACATTATACCAATCAACTTTATCTTTAACTTTGTTATCTTTTATTTCATATAATTCAATAGTAGAATTAGGGTATTCTATAACTTTTATAATTTTAATAGAGGGATAATTGTCTCTACCTTCTAAAGTTAGAAACTCTAGAATAACAAGATGATTATTTTTGAACTTTACCAGATCACCAATTTCAAGTTTGCTTGACATGACTAAACTATAGCAGGTGGAAGGAGGAAAGCAAGAGGAAAAATTAAATTGATAAAATAGCAGCTTCACAAAAAAGAATTGTTGTAGCAGCAGATATAGCATGTCTTACAGCACAGCAAACTACTTTGGTCGGGTCAATAATCCCAGCATCAAATATATTTTCTATTTTATCTGTTGCTGCGTTATATCCTAAATCATTTGAAAAGTCACACTTTGACTCTATAAGTTCTACATTCTTTTTAGCATTTTGAATAAGTTTTTTAAATGGTTCTTGGATAGCCTTTTGAACAGTTAAAATACCAAATCTAACATCTTCTTTTTCTATGCCTAGTAACAAGTTCTCCATAGAAGAAGAAATCTTCATTAAAGCTACACCACCACCTGTCAAAATACCTTGCTCAATAGCAGATCTACAAGCTTCAACAGCGTCTTCAATACGGTGACGCTTTTCTACCACTTCCATTTCAGTATTTCCACCAACATAAATAATTGCTATACCTGAAGAAAGTCTAGTAATTCGCTCTTGAGACTTTTTGCACTCTTCCATATCATCAGAATTTTTAATTAACTCTTTTAAATCATCAATACGAGTCTTAACTTTTTCCAGCTCTCCATTACCACCTACAATAGCAGTATAATTTTTCTGCACCTCTACTTTTTTAGCAGAGCCGAAATGTTGTAACTTTATATCTTTAATTCTAATACCACTTTCTCTAGAAATAAATGTAGAACCAGTGTTAATACATAAATCTTCTAGAATATTCCGTCGCTCTAAACCATATCTTGGTGGCTTAATAGCTACAATTTTCATATTATTTTTAATACTATTGAGAACTAAAGCAGCTAATGCTTGACCAGAGACTTCTTCGGAGATTAAAACTAGTGGCTTTTCGGTTCGAGCGGCAATCTCAAGAATAGGCATCATTTCTTGAACAGTGGTAAACTTATAATCTGTTACAAATACTAAGACATTTTCATGGTTTGCAGCTTGACGACGTTCGTCAGTTACAAATTGTGGTGACACATAACCAGAATCAAACGTAAAACCTTCAATGATTTTTAATACAGTATCAGTAGTTTTCCCATTTTCAATAATAACTGCCCCATCTTTGCCAACACTATCAATAGCTTCAGACACCATATTACCAATGGTAGAATCATTATTGGCTGAAATAGTGGCAATATTTGTCAAATCTTGTTTAGAAGTGATTTGTTTGGAATCTTTTTCTAGTTGTTCAATGACATACTTTCCGGCTAGTTCAATACCATCACGAATATCTAAAGAAGATACATTAGAAGAAATATATTTCTTCACGTTTTGCAGGAGAGCGTTAAGAAGAACCAAAACTGTAGTGCTACCATCACCAGCCAATGTGGCATTCTTTTCAGAAATCTCCTGTGCTAACCTAACACCTAAATTTTCATAAGGGTCTTGAAGTTCAAACGCCTTAGAAACGGTATATCCATCTTTAGTAGCGATAGGTTTCTGTTCTCTTGGAGCGAGAAATACAGTGTTCCCTTTTGGACCAAGCGTCAAACTAACAACATCAGTAAGTTTTTTTATGCCATCAAATAGTTTTTGATAAAGTTCTGGATTAACCTTATAATCAATCATGAGCTAACAGTACTCCACAGATTCTAAGAATAAACTGAATTTATCTTTAAGTGTTTTCTTGGTTAACATCAAATTTCCAATATAGATTTTTAGTGTTAGTTTTTCAGATTCTTTAAACTTTAATATCTTTGTACTTGATGTTTTTGGCTCCATTAGTATGGCAGAAACTAATCTTTTTAATTGTAGTAAACAATAATAACTTTCAATAAGTGTCGCCACAGGGCTTTTAAGTTCCCAATTTTCTAGCTCTTCATTTTCTACATATTCTTGTAAAAAAGTAGACACATATACGAGTTTTTTATCTAAATTTTTAAATGTGTCTGTTAAGTCTGTTACTTTTATTCTATCATTTAAAAGTTCTTGAAACATTTTTTTCCTCAAATAGGGTACAGTTTATCCGCTTGCACATAGAAAATATTTTCTTCACATAGTATTTTATATTCCCATCCATTTATTCCCAGTACTAGACCAATCATAGATTTTTTTAACGATAAACTTCGCAAACCACCCCCATCCTCTTGAATTACTTTACTCTCCATTGGAATATGAACCAAATCGCCTATTTCAATGTTATTCAACATCTTTAAGAGAATTCACTTTTTGGTCATATTCTACAAGCATAGTATAACATTCTTCAGCCAACAAATCGAGAGAAATTAATTCTTCTCTAAGTTTTGAGATCACTTCCAAACAATGGTTCATCTCAGTTGTATTTTCAAATCCATAATATCTAATTTTGTCTAAAGATTGCTTGATAAGTTTACTCAAATGATTTTTTAAATCACTTTCTTGAACTGTATAAGTAATAGAAACTGATTTATCCATTAGTTGTTAGCCTTTCATAGACATAGTTCATTGTAGCGACAAAAGAATAATTTGTCAAGTCTAAATGAGCGTAAATCTAACATTCTCTTGAAAAGACTTTATGTCTGTACCACCACCATAGGTAATACCAGACCTTAAAGCACCAGCATATCGGTTTAAAAGAGATTCTGCTGATTCACCAATATCAAAATAAGACACTTTCCCTTCTGCACAGGTCAAAGGCTTTACTCCACCTTTCCATGAGTCTTGAGCTTTACTACTAGCCATACCGAAGTGAATTTTTTTTCTTTGCCCATCAACTTCTACAATCTCACCAGCAGATTCAGGGCATCGACAAAAGATACCACCGGCCATAACAGAACTAGCTCCACCACCTATGGATTTTGTGAAGTCAGATGCTTGTCTTATACCACCATCAGAGATAATAGGCATTCCATATTTTCTAACTAACTTTCTATACTTATAAACGGTAGAAAACTGTTTTTCGCAGCAAGCAGCAGTTATCGCAGTAGTGCAAACTATACCATTGCTGAGTCCTACCTTTAAAGCATCAGCAAAATCAAGTACTTCCATATACATTTTTTTATTATGAGTATTCCCAACAATAACTTTTACTCCAAGTTCTTTTTTAATCTTCCTACCAAGATCAATAACTGGTTGACTATAACCATGAGCAATGTCAATTGTAATGATATTTGCACCAGCAGATACTAAAGTTTTTGCTAATTCAAATTGATTTTGTCCAACTCCTACGGATACAGCTACCCATTCACATTCTTTAACAATTTTTTTTGTTTCCTCTACCATCCATTGAACAGGAGCAGCTCTATGTAAAATTCCAAACGCTCCAAGTTTATAAAGTTTAATAATAAATTCTGAATTTGTTGTGCTTTTCATGTTAGCAGCAACCAACGGTATTGGTCTTGTAACTCCTTTAATAATTTCAGATGATATGTCAACATCAAGACGTGACAAGCATTTATTTTTTTGCTGCAAAATGGCTACATCATCAAATCCATAGGATTGTGGAAATGGCTGAAGTTGTTTCTTAATACGCTTAATTAAACGTTTGACTTCTATTTGGTCCATTTTAATTCTCAAATCCTTTAAAAAACCGTTTACCATCCATTACAAAGATGCTTTTTTCTCTCTTTATCATTTCTCTTTTTTCTAAATCTGAAAAATAGTTCATATATTCTTGCCAATTATCAAATTTATGATAAAATGGTAGTTCAATAATCATTTTTTGTTCGCTCTCATACCTGGAAAAATCAAATATCTCTTCCATTCTTACAATTTTTTTATCGTCATTATTCTTTCTTTCCTGAATTACATCTCGCCACTTCTGCCAAAACGCTAAAAAATCTTCAAATTTTACCGTACACCCTAATAGTTCGAAACTATTATAGAAAGTTTTTCCGTTGAAGTCAAGTGCAAAATGTCTTTTAAACTTTCTTGCAGCTTTCCAACAAGATTTTAAATTCTCTACCGGATAAACGCTATTAGGAAAAGAAAGATAATACTGGGTTGGTATTGTCCAAAGTGATAATCTTCGATATGCCCAGAAAGAAACAAGCATACTGTAAAGAATTTCATATAGCAAAGATTTTTTTTGAGAATCAACTGTGTCAATCGAGATATAGTGAATAGGAATAATTTTATTGCTTGGCGATAATACCCATTCACCCATACGAATTTTTAAGAATTTACCAATCTTTTTATTACACGTTACCCATATCGTATTGCATCCCATTAAAGCGCATTCCATAATACTTCGCTCTATCAATAATAAATCATCAGATATAGGCATTAAACAATCATGCCAGGGCATTTTGAAAGTAGAGTGATAGCAATTTATAGGAACAATACCAACTAAGTGAAAAGCTAAGGCGTTATTCTTTACATAATCCGGTAGAAAATCACAAATAGTTAATTTTTTAACGTTTGACAAACTTTAAGGCTCAAGTATTTTGATCATTTTTGACCAAGCCCATTGTAATAGGAAAGAGGTCTGTTAAAATTTCTTCTACAGCTTGTGCAACTACTCTAATTTCCCACTGACTATGCTCAGAGTTTCGCAAGGTAAGAAAATGTAAAAGATTATTAAGATTACAAGTACCATAATATTCAGTGTAAAGATTCTGTGGCAAAACCATCCTAGCCATTTCTCTAGCTACTTCTGAACTTAGCAAGGCTTCATATAGAGACAAACTATTTTTTACGTGCTGAGCAATCAAATCATTAGCAGATTGATTAGAATAGTTCTTCATATCAGGATGAAACCAATCTTCTACCGATGCTTGTTTATCTTTTTCGTGAGGTTTACGATACACTTGTGGCATATAAAATTGAATGTTTTCAGATGTATACCTCCTAGAAATTTCATTCGCCGCCCACCACTTCCAAGTTCTATGTCTAGCATGTTGTTGTTTAATAAACATTGGAACAGTAAATTTAAAGGTTACTCCGCAACTTTCTAGTGGACTGCTATGATGGTTATCCAGCAAATATTTTATTAACTTTACATCCTTATCTTTAATTTCTTCTATTTCTTTACCATAAGAAACTTTTGCAGAATTAAGAATCATTCTATCAGAACCATAATGTTGGATATAACTTACTTCACCAATATCATCACCACATTCTTCATAGAGTTTAATAATCTTCTTATAATCAGACATTATTTTAAACTTTCCACTAAGGATTTTAGATCTATTCCTGCAATGTCCCACTTTTCTTTATTTTGATGATAATGTCCAACAATGCCTCTATAGGTACAGTTTTGCACTTCGCTAGACACCTCATAGAGCCCGTTTCCATCCTTATCAAGTGGAGTATCTAGTGGAATGTTTAACCCCGTAGAAAGGGCTTTAAGTAGTACCTTAAGCGCTTCTATTTGAATAGGATATAGTCCTAGGAAATTTTTATATTTATGCCCATGGAAAGTTTGTGATTTAACAATGGGTCGTGAAGGCAATCCTTTGCTGGTATAATAAGAATTATATTTTGTCTCAATAGGATTACAAACTTCAATACCAACAGAATAGGAATTAATATTTCCGCAATGTTGTGCGCTATATTGAAGGTCTGTTGACTGATAAATTGTTCCATCATAATCGATGAGAAACCCGATTGACAATCCTCGCCTTTCTAAAACTTTGAAACAATCATGAGAAGTTAAACAAACATCGTGGTGACAAACAATCATATTAATTGGATGTCCATGTCTTGGACGAATATTTTTTTCCGACGCTGCTAGTGGTTTTCCACTGTATAAACCAATAAACTTATCCCATGGAATTTCAAAACTATTAGAACCATTGACAATATAGTTTTTTTGTTCCAAATTTAGAGATTTTGACTCGAACTTCTGCTTAACAAGTTCAAATTTTAATTGTCTATCATTGTTAATAGACCGAAATGTATTAGGACCACATAAACCATCGGCCCGAAGATTGTTATTTGTTTGATAATTTTTAATAGCTTCAGTTAAAGTTTCATTAAATTCAGAAGCCCCGAACCATTCAGGCAGCCATCCTAACATATTTGCGCTGGCTTTATTATAAAAAATAGGATCTTTAATTTCCGACATCTTGACCTTTCCTTTTCTTTCCGCTAGGTATCCCACCGAAAGATTGTGATTTTTTTTTCTTTACTGCCCAAAAGTTTTTATTTTTAGGATCATCTGTTAGTAGCGTTGCTTCAATGTATGAATAATTTGTAGTTTTTTTAAATTTATAGGTATATAATTGCAAAAATCCATATTCATAAACTATTTTTTTGTTCCTTTTTTTACCCTTTGGTTTGTTAAGGTATTTTAAACATCCTTCAATTATTTCTTGTTCATTTTTTCCTAATACTAAATTTTCATTAACTCGAATATAGACACAGATAATCCAGTTATTTTTTTGTTCATCATTTAGCGAAAAGCTAGAACCATGATATTTTCCACTTTTTAATTTTTGTTCCTCAATTGGTTTATATAGACACACATGTTGAGGAATTTGAACAAAAGAACATTCAATGGAATTTGTATTATCTTCCAAGAGACTTCACTTTTCTAGATAAAATCTTTGCTAATTCTATTGTGGCAACAAAAAAAAGATTAATTGGAAGAAGTGGAAATCCAATAATTCCCCTTATGTTTTTTAAAATTGCCATGCTATATTTTCTGATCTAACTTTTATCTCGTTGTCTTGTTGTAATAAACCAATTAAACTTGATAGGTAGTTACAAAAATCTACATTTCCATTATCCCCAATGAGATAAAAATTTTCTTTTACAGTTTGAAGTAATGTTTGAGTTACACTAATTCCAATATCAATATTTTTCCGCTCATTGCCAGTGATTTTCATATTATCATACTTTCTTCAGGAGTGCAATACTGATTCTAACATTCTTTTTGTTTCACTCGTTAATTTGTGTCCAAGCGATCGCAAACTCTCACTAATCAATAATTTAACTTGTGCTAATGGGACATAAGTACTTCTATTCCAAGCACTATCTGGATCAAAAACAAATTCAGGTTTAACAGGCCCAGTTTCTTTAGTTATGATTTCTTTTTTTTTACTTACACAAACTGCTTTATTATCTAAAGATGTTTTAGCTTCTCGGATAGTTTTAGCTTCGTCTTCATAATTTGACATTTTTAGACTTTCTAAAGTATTGTTTTAATTTATATATTTCAACATCTGCCAATAACTCCAAAAGAGTTTTAGGAAGCTGCGCTGAACTTTTTAAACATTGTTCCCACCCGTCTGTTGAATAAATTCGTTGTTCCTCGTCAAAATAAACTTTAATTTTGTCGGTTGACATATTGTCAATATGGCAGAACAATGATTTTTGTCAAGTGGGTAACAAACAAATTTATCCATTGAGCCATTTTGTTTTCTACGTGTATACAACCATGACTATGGTGAAAAAAATTTCCTTTCCATTCATTTTCACTACTTCCATGAATACTTTGTGAGTTTATTTTTACAGCCCAAGGCATTTTAGCTTTATTTTTTTTGTCTAACGGGTATAAAGAAGACCTGTGATATTTCGTATATTTCACCAACGGATAAAATATTCCGTGTAGCGTTTTACAACCTCTATTAATGTCCGGGCAGTACCTTTTTCCACCACTCGCCAAACCAGTCTTTATTTCTTTACCATCATAATCATATGCTGTCCATTTAAAATGCTTCAAATCAATAACAATAGTTTGTTCTTTTGGTTGAGAATGAAACAAAAACAAAGAAAAAATTACTATTTTCACAATTAAACATTAGCAAAAAGTTATTATTTTGTCAATTGACATTTTTTATCTTTCTGATATGATATAGTTATGAACACTAAGTTGACGATTTTTTGTGATATGGATGGTGTTCTTGTGAATTTTCGAGATGCCGTCTTGGAACTTATAAATTATTCCTTATACAACAAAGAAATTTTTGATCCTTTTGAAAAAAAAATGACTGAAGAATTAACTAATATGTATTGTGGTAGAAAAATAACGATTGAAAATTTTCTAAAAGAAGACTCTAAAACACCTTATCTTTCTTATTATATGTTTTTTTTAATTCGTAACGCTATTAATCTTTGGGCAGACTTACCGTGGAATCCAGGTGGTAAAGAACTTTGGAAATATCTTCTTTTAAATTATAGAAACGTTTGTATTTTATCTGCGCCTGCTGACGGTAAAGCATTTGAAAATTGTATTCGCGGCAAATGTCAATGGATAACTAAAAATCTTTGTTATCCTATTGAAAAATGTTACTTCTATAAAAAGAAATACATATTTTCTAATAAAAAATCTATACTTATTGATGATAGAAAAGATAACGTAGAACTTTTTCGACAAAAAGGTGGTTTTGCTATTCTTCATAAAGATGCAAAAACTACTATTTTAACCCTTCAGACATTTTTTCAATAATCTTTTTTCTTTTTATTCCGTCTAATTAAGGCATGGACAAAACCTTACTTAAACAATTAATTCTTGAAGAAATGCAAAATATGGTCACTGAAGCCACAGTTGATCCTGCTCAGCAAAAAAAAATGGCTATTGAAAATGTTAATAAACACTTTAGATTACTTAAACTTTTGAAATCAACCATTAAACAAATTAAAATGCCTGATGAATTTAGTAAAATGTCTGAAATGGTTAAAAACTCTAACACACCTTCATTTCTTTCGCAATTTCTAGGCGTTAAAGATGATGTACCTGTGAAAGTTGAGGCTCTCTTGACAAATCCACTTGGAGTAATTCAATCCGTAATTGATGAAGTTATTGGAAGTGCTTATAAAAATGCCAAACAAAAATTAACAGAAGATAAAAATATTGTCGGCGGAATTAAACGCTTAGGATTAGAAGACCCTGACATGCTCAAGAAAAAACACGATAAGAAAAAGAAAACATCTACTATTAAAGAGCCTATTGTGGAAACAAGTGACAAAGATTAACAGTGAATAATTTTCTTAAAGATTCTGCTAAATTAAAAGAACTTCAAACTCTTTTAATCGATTTATATAAATTTATAACTGAACAGCTATCATTTTCTCCTGGTATATTAATTATTTTAAAACATGATGGTCAAAATGCGAGTAATCCACTAGGCAATACTGGATATTTTGACGTAGGCAACAAAAAAATAATTCTCTATACGACAGATAGACACATTAAAGACATTTTAAGAACATTTGCTCATGAAATGTACCATGTATTTCAAAATTATGATGGCAAATTGACGGGTGAAGAAAAAACATATTCTTCAAAATATTTTCAAGAAGATCCTCATTTAAGAGAACTTGAAAAAGAAGCCTATGAAAAAGGAAATATATTATTCAGAACTTGGACAGAAAACAAATCTGGCAAAGAAAAATAAATGATCGCATATGCTTGTAGCGTCAATGCTCCATTACTTGCAAGATGGGATGGTAGTTCGTGGGCATCGGTAACTATCCCAGCTAAAACAATTGGAAACAATACACCCCAAATTATTAAAGGCTCAAGCGCAAGTAATATTTGGATGGCAGGAGATAGCCCAGCAGAAGTTTGGTATTATAATGGAACTTCTTGGAGTTTGGTTTCAACTGGAATAACTTCTACGTGGAAAGTAAACGACCTTCTTGTTTTATCTCCAACAGACGTATGGTTGTCAGTTAATGAAGCTGGAGCGTCTAAAGGGATATATTTTTATGATGGCGCTACGTGGTCTTTGGAATATAACTCTTCATTTGTAGGATTTAAGGGTTGTGGTACTGGAACAAGTAAGTCCGATGCATTTTTAATGTATGGAACTCATCCTGCTCATGGTTCGTATAGGTATAATGGGTCATGGTCTCAAATAGCTGTCGGATCAGCAAATTGGGTGGATGGAATTTCTTGTTTGTCTTCAACAAATGTATGGGCTAGAACTGCCGCAGCAACTCCTGATGTTTACAGTTTTAATGGAACGTCTTGGTCTTTGCAGTTTTCCGGAACAAATCTAGCAGCCTCAAGTTTAAATGTTAATGGAAATAAAATTTATTCTAATTCATCTAATGGTAAAATATGGATTATGGGCGATGTTGGTGGTTCAACTTCTACAACACTACACTACTGGTATTTTAATGGAACAACTTGGTCAGATAATAATGATGGTGCTGTAAAAACCGCTGGAGCAACTTTGAGAGATGGTGGAATACATGGAGATGGAGATAATGTATGTATGGTTGGTGGATCGGATGCGTTCTTTTGGAACGGAACTGCATTTACGCTAGATACTACAGGCGTTACTTTTAATGGGGTAAAGGATGTTTTTGTTGTGCCTTCTACGATTTCTCCCGTTGTTGTTCGTTCTTGCCCTTTACCTCCAATCGGCTCTGATTTTACTATTAATAATTTAAATTGTTTGCCTAGTCAGTTTTATGATGGGTCTGGTAATTCATTAACTATCGCTCCATATTTTCTCAATACTCCCATGGCATCTTTAAGAAATCGAGCAAATCCGCTATCTTCCACGTTACAAGAGCAAAAAGTTAAATTTACAACTCTTCCAAAGAGTACCTCTACGGGTTCATTCTAGAAACAAAAACTAATTATTTTCACAAAGGAGTATCCTCATGGCCAGTCCTAGACGTAGACGAGCACTTAAACTTGCAAGGCAACAAAAAAATAATCCTTTACCTGTACAAGAAGTAGTAGTTCCTGTAGAGGTAGTTGAAGTAGAACTTCCAGTTGTTGAGGAGGTTGTTACTGAAAAAATTGTTCAAGAGGTAGAACCAGTCACAGTTAAACAAACTTATGCAAGTGTTGGTAGACCTAGAAAGAATAAGGCTACATCTTAATAATGTACAAAGTAAAAGTTAATTTTGATGAATTTGGAAAACTTATCAGAGATTTTTTAACTGAAAATCTTAACAAACCTAGTTTACAAAGTTATGTTGAAAACTTAACTAAAATTGTAGAGGGTATGAAGCCTCATTCAAGTAAAGAAGTTAGATATTATGAAATGGCTAGACATAATCTTCGTGAAATTCGTAACGGTATTAAGCGTTTGGAAGAAGAAAAAAATACATTAGCTGAACAACTTAAACTATTAGAAGAAGAAAAGGTAGCCAAACTAAGTGGTAGAAAAAAATAAAGTTATCTCTGAAGAATCTGCAATGGGTGCTGGTGCTGTAGTCGGTGCTCCTAGCTTATCAGGCTCTTTAGAAGAAGAAAAAGATTATCAAACTTCTGTGAAATCTCATCATTCTGGTTATAAATCTGCGATGATTGACCATGGTAATCAAACAAAAGGTAGCGAACCTTTTACTGTTAAACCTAATATGAAACGTAGTAAGTCTGCGCCTCCTTTAGGAGAAGATTTTAAAATGACTGATAAAGCTCAAATAGATGAAGAACTTACCTTACGAAAAGCTATTCGTAATTTTATTAAAGAAGAAAAAAGTTCTTTACTTAAAGAATCATTAGAAGAGTCTAAACTTCGGGGATATATTCGCACTCTTCTCAAGGAAGAAAAAAGCAAAGTCGAAAAAGAAATACCCTACGATTCTACCGGTATTAATGTACTAGAAGATTTGCTAAAGAAAGTTCTTCCTATTGTTGAGACAGACTTTAAAAGTTTAACTTCCGATCCAGCTCAAAGAGAAAGTTTCAGGGCACACATTCTAACATCTATTCAAAATACGCTTATGCCTTCCATCTTAACGAAGCATAGAGAGCGAAGAGAAGATAGTCCTGCTGAATCTCCAGAAATGGAATTAGAAGATAAAGAATTAGATGTAACCATTGGTTCTGATACTGTTCCTATGACTTCACCGGATCCTACAGGTTTTATTGATATCAGTAAAAAGAAGCCGCATGTATCATCCTTTGTAAATCTACCCGATCAGGACGAGACGGGCAAAAATATGGCGCTGAAAACGTTCGACAAGATAGAAAAAAGTATTCTTGAGGCGTATGAAATTCTAGCTAATGAAGAAGATGAACAGTTGTTTTATGATTATCTCATTACAAATCTGAAATTATATTGCGAAAAATGGTCTGATGAGTTAAGTTCGTCAGTAGAAGAACCTACTACACCAGAGTACGAAAAGACTAAAGATGATATCGAACAAATCAAAAGTCAAACCGATCCGGATGTAGCCTCAGATAATCCGGTCAATTAATTTATACTTCAGACAAGTCTCGGCATCAAAAAATAGATCATGTTTAAGAATTCCGCTTAACTGTTTCTTGGGAATTTTAGTATAAACTAGATAAGTTTCGATGATTTTACTCATCAGTAATTCACAATTCGCCATTTCATCTTGTAGGTTAGCAAAACTTCCCCAAAACTGGGTTGAGAGTTGATGAATCAGCATTACAGAATTACGCATCATTGATCTTTTATGCCCAGAAACAGACATAATTGTAGCTGCCGAACTACATTCGCCTTCAACTACAGTTAAAACGGGCACAATAGAGCTTCTAATAAGATCTGAAGCTAAAATACCATCTACAGCAGAACCACCTGGGCTATTAATATGCAAAACAATTTCTTGTTCAGGTGTACCCATTTCAATGCTAATTTGTTTAGACACAATTCCAATGCGTTTAATTTCTTTGTGCAAATCTAAAACAGAACTTTTATTTACTCCAGTGTAGAAATAGATCTCATTATTTACTGAAGTAACACGTTCATCATCATCGTCATGTTCATCATTTCTTTCTTTATCGCGTTTGTCTTCAAGATCACACATTTCGCAAAGGTTATACTTATTTTTTCTCTGTATTAGTTTTTTCAAACACGTCTCCTTGACCAAAATAGGTATCTGGATGATATTTTTTAATTATTTTAATATAATCTTGCCTAGTTATGCCCATAATAGCATAGGCTTCTCGGTGATAATCTGCTACTGACCAATAGTATTTTAACAAAGCGTCTCTAACAACATCTTTTAATGAATACCAAAGTGGGTGTCCAAATATGCCACCACCAAAAGATTTTGCTGCTAGTTCAAGTTTAAGACCAATAATTTCTTCTAAGGATAATTGATTAAGCATAACTTCAAACTCTTGGGTGGTTTTACCCTCCTTTTCTAATTTTTTAGATAAAGAACAGAGTAACTTTTTCTTACTCTTGGCATAATTTTTCTTTTTACGCCATTCTAAAAGATTAAAATCAATTTTATCCACTTCCACATGTTAATGTTACTAAAAAAAAACTTAATAGTCAATAAGAATTTTCACAAGGAAACAAAAAAAAGATGCTTGACAATTAGCATGAATGTGATAAGTTAGAAGAGCGTAACGTTCCTTTTCTCATCAAAAAATTGGAAACAATTTTCCCGGTAGCTGGTTACTACCGGGTTTTTTTTATTTTAACTTGTCATTTAATGCTCTTGAGAACATATTATATACCTTTAACGGCTCTGAACGGCATATTGGGCCAATCTCCGACCCGTACCCCTCTAGCCGCACTTGTAAGCGTCTAATAAGCTCGCTAAGAGGGTTTCTAGCGTTAGATACATCCTAAGGTGGGTAGAACTAAGAACGCTTTGTGACGCCGTTAAACGCCTTTGAGGAAGTCTTTGAGAAAGTCATGCGTACAAGAAAAAAGAAAATGATCCATAACGGAAAACCCACTATGCACCATACCAATAAGTTGCCCATACCGATTAACAATCATACTCCCACTACTACCCCCAGCAACAAATAAAGAATATGTGGCTACTTCACCTTTAAGACTGTTTGGCATAGTAATACTTCCACTATAGAAACCTTCAAAAATTGGTGAAGATCCTGAAATGTAAATTCCTTTAGGGTATCCAATGTATAGAACTTTTTCTCCAATTCTTGGACCATTCTTAGATATTTTAACAGCAGGCATAAATAAATTTTCTACTGTCATTAAACAAGCATCTTTTGCGGAGTCAGTTTTTAAAACTTTAGTCTTTTCATAAGAATTGCCATCAAAATCGTAAATTACATACTCAAATTTAACATTCTTCAGCGTGATAAAAGATGGTGGTGTTGGTAATTCGATACTGCAAATATGATTAGCTGTTAAAACTACTGAACTTCCAACATTATTTTTAACTACAGAACCAGAACCAAAAGCTAAAGAACTTTTGTCAAAACAGACTTCTCCATTTTGTTGCACACAAACCTTAAATGATGTTTTGATCTTAATATGAACTGCCGACTTGTAAGGAACAAAATTGTCGCTGGAAGAAGAAAAATAGTTTCCATTCAAACCCTGTGTGCAGCATAGCTGAAAAAAAATAGGAACGGCGAGAACTGCTAAAAACGGTAGGGTTTGCTTGGTATACTTCATGTATTATATCTCCTTACATTTAATTATGTTGCAATGAAGAAAAAAAATCTAATAATGGGTTTAGAATTCTAGATAAGAAGAAGGGATGTTCAAACTTAAAAAGGAGTACCGCTTGAGCAAAAAAATCTATGTCTTCGACACGAACATAATCTTGCATGACCCACAGTCAATCTACAACTTTCCAAACTCTGAGATTATTATACCTCTAATAGTTTTAGAAGAGTTAGACCGTACAAAAATAAAGTTTGATAATGTGGGTGTTAATGCTCGAAACTTTATTAAAACTATGGATGGACTAAGAAACAAAGGAAGTTTGTTTGGTGGTGTAGAATTAGTAGAAAATTGTATTGTAAAGGTAAAAGATATTAAAAAAGATTTCTCTTTTGGAAATAACTCATCATTGTCTCTAGAGAGTAATGATAATAGAATTTTAGCTCTTGCTGTAGTGGAACAATTTAATAATCCTGAGAAAGAAGTAACTCTAGTAACAAGAGATTTAAATCTTAGAGTAAAAGGAGATAGCGTAGGAGTAAAATCTGAAGGATATGACAAGGACAAGACGGTAACATCAAGAGATGAATTATACGATGGGTTTGCTGAAATAGAAGTTGAAGATGAGTTAATAGATCGCTTCTATGCGGGGGAAAAAGTATTCTTAGATAATAATAATTTATACTGTAACCAATTTGTAAATCTTTTGGGTAGGAACAATAATAAAAAGTCTGGATTAGCAAGGTTTGTTGGAGAAGGGAAAGAATTAGCTAAGGTAGGGGAATTTAAAAAAGGTTGTTTTGGTCTTTATCCGAAGTCAAAAGAACAAATTGCGGTACTAAATCTACTGATGGATCCTAGTATTGCTGTTGTATCTTTGTCAGGGCAAGCAGGAACCGGGAAGACTCTCTGTGCATTAGCGGCTGGTTTGCAACAAGTGATTGGTAGTAAACAAAAATACAAAAAAATTATTGTATCTCGGCCAAATACATCCATCGGACCCGGTTTAGGTTGGGTCCCCGGAACAAAAGAAGATAAGATTCTTGTTGGGATGGGATCAATAATTGATAACCTAGACTTTATGCTTGGAGATTCTAGAGCGTTAGAAAATTATGTAGACCAAAATATTATTGAATTAGAAAATTTATCCTACATACGAGGAAGATCTATTAACGAAGCTTATATAATTTTCGATGAATGTCAAAGTTATACTCCCAATGAAATGAAAGCAATTCTTACAAGAGTTGGTGAAGGAAGTAAAATTATTCTCACTGGAGATCTTGAACAAATTGACACTCCAAACTTGAATGAATTAACTAGTGGATTTTCTTATACTATTGAAAAACTCAAAGGACAAAAATTCTTTAGCCATGTTACTCTAAAGAAATCTGAAAGATCTGAAGTAGCTGGTGTTTGTGCTAGACTATTATAATCCGCTAACATGCTTGAGCATGATTACGGATTTATATTTTTTTTCCTATTACAAATTTTAATTTAAAACCTCTGAGGTCTTCTTAGTCTTTTCTCTATCTTACTAAATTATATAACTTTTTTACTCTTTTTTTGTTAAGGTAAAAACTTTTATCTTATTTTTTTCTACCTTGCAATATATTTTTGGAACAGTTCTTGCATATTAACTATGAATCTTTAAAGATTACTATTATCACCAAAAACTCACAAGTTAGATAACTTTTAAACTTTTCTTTAACCAATCTTATAGTTACAAACTTTTTTCTTTTACTTTTATAATTGGTGAACTTTTCTTTTTAACTTTTTTCTACTTGATCAGGTTAAATTAGTAGATTTCCTAATGAGAACTGTTATAGTAGTTAATCTTTTAACCGTTGTTAAGTACCGTCTGAAGTAAAACTACTTGTTTTAACTGAAGACCAATAGAGAGAATTTATCACACGATTTTCATCAAGTCAAGAAAAATTTTTACTATATGATATTGTTGATGTTTTTTTACATTTTTCACTTGACAAGGCTTCTAACGCACTGTGTCTAACTTACTCTCCAAATAGGCCAAATCAAGCATTTCATCGTATTTTCTATCATCATTATTTTTTCTTGACATGTCGGTGTGGTTTTGCTATAGTTCATAGTAGGAGCAAAAAATGTTAGATAAATGTTTATTTGTAGGTCTTCTTTCTTTGGTTTTATTTTTCATGAGCGTGTTATGGTTTAAGAGAACAAATTTTCAAACCATTACTCAGACAGTTTCGTTAGCTTGTGTTGGAACATTCTTAACTATTTCTTCACTATGTTTCTTTGTAGTTCTAATTAAGTTAATGTTATGGACGCTAGAAGTTTAATAATGTTATCATCTTGGAAATTTACCTACATACTTTTAGTCACAATGTCCACGTTATGGATCGTTTCAGCTATTTTTATATACTTTAATAGGTAAATCATGTTTCAACATTTAAAAGAAAGTTCGAATCGTTCGCAAATGAAGAATATTCAGTTTTTTAATTATATACCAGTGATCGTTAAAGATCCTTTTTTATCCAATATCGATGTTGTAAAGGTTATTAGAAAGTTACAATCTTTAATCCCCAGTACTTTTGTTGAAGGTTTGGATTCAATCTATATTGGTGATTTTAATTTTTTGAATGAACGTAAACTACAAGCGATGTATCTTGACAATGTTGTTTATGTTTCTAATATTCAGAAAAATGAAGATAGCTGCGCTACTAATATTCTTCATGAGTTAGGTCATTTAGTTGAAGATTCTTATTCAAATGATATTTATGGTGATGGTAAACTTAAAAAAGAGTTTATGGTTAAGCGAGTATGGCTTTACAATTTCGTCAAGTCTCATTTAAATTCAGATAATATGCCTTTGGAACAATATAAAAATGTTGAATATGATGTAAATTTTGATAAATATCTTTATGATTCTCTAGGATATCAATTATTAGTGATGAATACAGCTAGTGTATTTCCTAGTGCATATTCAATCACTTGCCTTCGCGAATATTTTGGGATAGGTTTTGAAAAGTTTTTTGGTAGGAATGTAAATGACCGAGAATATTTAAAATCTATTTGTCCGGTTCTTTATGAAAAAATCTTTAATCTTCAGGAAAATTATCGATAATGAGTTTATGCATTCATAATATTGGAGATTTTACTCCAGAAGAAGTTCTTAGTTATTATGATGAACCTCTGCTTTTTACATTTAAAACAACAGACAGTGAATTATTTCTTGCTTGTTGTTCATTAAATAAACATGATTGTGAGTTTTTTGCTGTTAAAACTTTCCCATATATAATTTCATCCTTAGTGAACGGTAAAATAAGTGTTCGTTCTATTTTGTGTAGTAAATCTTATCTATATGTAATAGATACAGATTGTTTCAAAGTTCCGAAAAAAGTATATATTATGGAAGTTAATGATATTCCAGAAGATTATTTACCTAAAGAAGGAATTAAAGTACGCTAATGTTATTTGAGAATAAAAATATTACTATTACTCAATGGTTAGTTTCTAACAACTCAAATGTAGATGGCTGTTATACTGCTACCCTTCATGTTAGTCTTGAATTGTTGGATCAAGAAGAACGCGGAGCAAAGTTTATTTCTTTTTGTACTGCTGAAGCAATGCGCCTTGTTAAGTCAGAGTATCAATTTCAAGTTTTAGATATTTTAACGCCATGTACAATTTTTAATAATCTTGAGAATGCTCGCCACGGTATTTGGATATTTATGGGTAAGTTTTTGGTTGGCAAAGATTCAGAGTGGCTGTACAAAAATAAAGATGCTCTTAAAAGCGTCCGTAGTGGCCTACAGAAAGCCGCAGACCTTCCCTTTGTCGAAGGTGTTGTTGAAGAAGATAAACGTCCTGTAGAGGCTGTAGACGTGCTTGACGTATTCGATCCATGTGCTACTGTTGAACAAACAGGTGAATCAAAGTCCAGAGTAAAAAGAATTAAGGCGCAGAAGAATAATTTATGATTTCTATCACGACTTCATTTGCAGTAGGTCTTCTAACCATTACAGGTGGAATAGTTGGTTTACTGCTAATAGCTATTTTAATCTCATCTAAAAAATAGAAAGTAATTTCATGTCAAAAGTTCATATTTCGTATTCTGAACTTAAAGATTATGTTAAGTGTTCCTATTATCATAAACTAAAGCACATTGACGGTATTGAATGTTGGGAAGATAATATTCATGCTGCTTTTGGTTCTGCTATTCATAAAGTAGCTGAAATAAAAATTAAAGAAGAAGACCAGTCTAATTGCAAAGAATTATTTGAATCTGAATTTCTGAAAATTCTTCAAGGTATAAAAAAAAAGAATCCTAAATTTGAAATTGATGAAGATATTATCAATGAGTTTAGAGCGCAAGGTCGTATTCTTTCCCAATTGATTATTCCAGGATTAAAAGAAGAATTTGGTGACTTTGAAATAGTCAGTACAGAACAAGAATTTTATGAGTCTATTCAAGGCTTGAATCTTTTAAAAAAGTTTAACTATAAAGGGTTCATTGACCTTATCATTCGCACTAAAGATAATAAAATTATCATCCTTGATTATAAAACAACTACTGCTGGTTGGTGGGGTAGAGATAAATCAGATAAAATGCGTTTGTATCAGTTAGTATATTATAAACATTTTTATTCTGAAAAGTATAAGGTAGATATTAAGGATATTGAAACCTACTTCTACCTACTTAAAAGAGCCGTGAAAAAAGAACATACAGAAATGTATAAAATTACTTCTGGCAAGAAACGTATTGACAATGCTATGCTATTGTTGGAAAAAGTTGTTAATGATATAATCTTAGGAAAGGCATACAAAAATAAAAAATCATGTGAGTATTGTCCTTTTAGCGGGACAGTTCATTGCGAAGGGAATAAAAAATAAAATGTCTGCTGATGAAATTTTGAAGATAATGGTTGAAAAGAATATTTCTTTAACTCCTGTGATTAAAACGGTGTTGAGGAGAAGAAAATGTTATGAAGAAGTTATGTGGCATGCTGGGTATAGAAGATTATCTACTGATAAATGGTTAAACGTAACTCGTTCCAATGAATTTGCTATGGGGGAGACTCCAGAAGAGGCAATGAAAAAATTACTTGCTGGTGATGTTATGTACCCTAGACAAGTTTCTGACGATAGTGTTTTGTGAAGGAACAAAAAAATAAATGCTACACGAGTCAAAATATATCTACTGTATCAATGTTTTTAATGTATGGAGTGGTGGTCAAGTTAGAGACGGTAGATGTTGGGGGTGGTTTAGACGATTTGAAGATGCTGAAAGCTGCGTAAAGGACAATGAACATGACATCTATGAAGGTGGGACGTATAATATGGCGTTGATAGAAAAGGTGGCAGAAGGTGTTACTTGTTTAGCAGTTGAAGAACATTGGTATAGTGTTAAATTTGACGGAAAGGGGTATAAAGTAACAGTATCCAATAAACCAGAAGATTTCAAACACATACACTTTTTTTCGTTTCAATAGAAAGGCGGCTGAATGACAAAAGTTCTTAAGAATGATGTTGAGCTAAAGTCTCTCGGTATGAATGTATTTATTCCTTCTGGTTCGTCTGTATGTTGTATTGATGAAACTGAAGATTTTTATAAAGTTTGTTATGAAATGAAGAATTTTTGGAATAATTCTGATAAACGATTACAAAATGTAGGGGTAGATGTAAATTTTTATGTAAAAAAATATGAGTTAGAATAGTTTTTCTAGTCTTTCTAGTTCCTGCCTACTATTTATTATTACAACCATAATTGCCAAAAATTTCACCTGATAAAGAACAAATAAATTTAATCATTGAAAAGTCTTGGAAGACTAAACTTCAAGATTGTGCTCGCCATGAATCCGTGGCACAAAATAAAGATATATCTTATCTTGAACTTATTAAGCAACTAATTTCTACCTTTTTAACAGGTTCCGGGAGAACTTAGCATGGAAAGAAAAATTAAAATTTTTGCATTAGGTGACGCATGTGTAGCTCCAAGCGGAGTTGGATCCCAACTTAAATACATTTTCGATGCTCTACTAAAGTCTGGAAAATTTATAATTAGACAATTTGGTGGGGCTGTAAAACATGCAAGTTATCAACCTATCAAATTAGAAGAGTATGGGGATGATTTAATTATTTACCCCGTAGATGGCTTTGGGACTAAAGAAATGGTTAGAAGTTTTCTAAGGAATGAGAAGCCGGATATAGTGCTATTGATGGCTGACCCAAGATTCCTTACGTGGCTCTTTGAAATTGAAAACGAAATTAGACCGCTATGTCCTGTATTGTGGTATAATGTGTGGGATAACCTACCTTTACCTACATTTAACAAACCTTATTATTTATCATGCGACAAACTTGTAAGTATTTCAAAACTTACTAGTGGAGTTAATAAAGAACTTACACCGGAAGTTGAACAAGAATATCTTGGTCATGCTGTAAATGATTCTATTTTCAAACCTTTACCACTGGAGGATGTGTTGCGTTTTCGTTCCGACACTGTCCCAACAGCTAAAGGAAAAATGTTATTTTTTTGGAATAATCGGAATGCTAGAAGAAAAAATTCCGGAACATTAATTTTTTGGTTTAAAGAGTTCTTAGATATTATTGGACACGATAAAGCTAGTCTGCTTATGAAGACGAATGTAAAAGATGAAAATGGGCCTGATTTAGAAGCAATTATAAGGTTTTTGGGGTTAACACACGGAGAAATTCTTTTCGGTCAAGACGTTTACCCGCCGGAAGTGATTTCGCTTATGTACAATATGTCTGATTGCACAATAAACATTGCCAATAACGAGGGGTTCGGTCTATCAACTTTAGAAAGTTTATCTTGTGGCAAGCCAATTATTTGCACTAAAACTGGAGGGCTTACCGAGCAGGTTGAGTATGAAGGTGGTCCCGTTGGTTTTGGTATTAAACCTGAGAGTCAAATGTATGCAGGGAGCCAGCAAATCTCATGGATTCTGGAAGATGGTATTACCAAATCTGCATTTCTCAAGGCCATGATTGATTTTTATAACCTTTCTCAGGAAGAGCGAGATGTTATGGGTCGTAACGGTTGTGAACATGTCTTGAAGAATTATAATTTTCAACGATATGGCCAACGGTGGGTAGAAATCATGGAAGAAGTACATGAAAAACACGGTTCTTGGGATACTCGCAAAAATTATAATCCCGTTTACTTTAAAAAATTCTAAAAGGAGAATTTCAATGGCAAAAGAAAAAAGTTTTGATCGTAGTAATGATTTTGATCTAGTTTATTTCCAAAATGAGCTTGACAAACTGACTCAAACAGTTAATAATCTTTCTAGTGATCTTGCTATGCTTAAAACGCGCGTGACAGGTAATTTGGCAGATCAACTTGCAGAGATGAAACAACATATTGAACAATTAGAAAATGTTATGCGCAAACAAGGATTTTGATATGGCAACAAAGAAAATTGATGATACAATAAAAAAAACATTCGAAGAAGAACTCAATGTTATCTGTAAGCGCCATGAAAACAATGTAGCGCCTTGGGAAGTTGTAGCTGATCATCTTTGGCAAAGTTATAAAACATTTAGTGATACAGTTTTATGGCTTAAAAATGGAAGTTTTACCGAGGAACAAGAAAAAAAATGTCTTCTAGATTGCTGCAATACTAAAAAAGTTTTAGATAAGACTTCTGGTGTTGATGAAGTATTACTAGAAGAAAATTCTTTTCCACTTGTAGAAGATTATCAAGTTAAGCGTTATAATCGTGGGTATAGGGCTGGATATAGTGGAAAGTCTTTACCTTGGAATTTTACTAAAGAATACGTATTAGGGTTTGAAGATGGTAGAAATCAGTTAAAACTTGAAGAAGATAATAAAGTAGATTTCCAAAAGGAGCAAAAAAGTAAAAGTTACCAACGAGGATATGACGCTGGTTATAATGGAGAGCCTTATAGGGGAAAGACAATCGATTATCAAGATGGATATGAATGGGGAGAAGCGGATTTTAAAGAAAATAACAAAGACGGGAAAGTAAGTTCTGGAGTTATGTGGAAATTTTAGTTAATTTTGTAGGATACTGATGAAAAACTTTTATTGTGAATGGTTTAATATATGCCAAAATGTAAAATTGTCTGAATCATTCATAGAGGAACACCAAGAAGAATTAGATTGGTCAATAGTATCTTCCTATCAAACTCTATCTGAAGACTTTATAGAGAAATTCAAAGATAAAGTGCATTGGGGACATATTTCAAGTAATCAATATTTGTCACAAGCCTTTATAGAACGATTTAAAAATAATGTAAATTGGGTGAATTTGTTTGCTAATAATAAGATATTGTTAAGAACTAGGCAATACTTCATGAATGAGTTTGTGCAAGGAAACAAAAAAGATGTCTAAAAACGTAAAACAAAGAAAAATTTCCTTTGAGAGTGCACTTATAAATCTTTGCAAACAATATGAAGACGAATGGGATTGTCCATATTCTATTGTTTCTGAGCACCTTAGAAAAAATTTTATAACACTAAACGAAACGCTTCTTTTTCTGAAAAATAATACATCTTTTTTTAACCTACCTGTTTCAACCGTCATAGAAGACAAACACATTAAACGGTATCAAAGAGGATATCAAGCGGCTTGGAAAGGTGGAAAATGTCTTGGCGATACGGAAGAATATAAAAAGGGCTATGAGGATGCAACACAAGAAAGTTTCTACTTTTAAGTTTTAAGGGAAAATAACATGGCAAAGAAAAAAGTTTTACTTAAAGGACCAACCCTCGTTTTAGCAGGTTACGGACATCATTCGCGTACTGTACTAAGGTCATTACGAGCCTACGAAGATGTGTTCGACATTTACGTAGAACCACTAAACTGGGGGCATTGTTCGTGGCTCCATACTGATGATGAAGAAAGAAAATATATTGATAGCCTGGTTATGAAGACTGCTCAATATCATCAAGTGAGTAATGGTAATCCTGAGTATGATATTATAGCGCATGTTTCAATTTTGGGAGAATTTGAAAAAAAAGGTAGTGCTAGAATAGTTGGAATTACTGCTGGTGTTGAAAGTAATAAAATATCTCCTCAATGGCTTGAACGAACCCAAGTTTGTAACAATATCATAACGATTTCTGAGCACGCTAAGAATGGTATAGTCAATACGACTTATGAAGCTAAAGACCAATTTGGTAACGTAGTAAAAGATTTTAAGTGTCAGACACCAGTAAAAGTTATTGGTTATCCAGCTAATGCGTTTGAACCAGAACCTTTCCCAGAATTGGAACAAATTGATACAGATTTTAATTTTCTTACAATTTGCCAGTGGTCGCCAAGAAAGAACTTAGAGACGCTTATTTCTTCTTTTATTGAAGAACATCATGATAACTCTAATGTCGGGTTAGTATTAAAAGTAAATCTTGCTGCAAATTCTATAATTGACAGGACTCATACTGAGAATCGCTTGCAATATAATTTAAGCAAGTACCCCGATAAGAAGTGTAAAATTTATTTGATCCACGGTGATTTGACTGAAAATAATCTTGCGGCTCTTTATTTGCATCCAAAAATTAAAGCTTATGTAAGTGTTGGACCGGAAGGATTCTGTTTACCTGCTTTTGACGCTACCTTATATGGAATGCCTGTAATTACAATGCCTTGGGGTGGTTATACTGAATATTTGTATATGCCAATGAAGTCTAGCAAAGGGAAAGAATATAATAAAGCTATGTTTGCTGAAATTGATTGGGAATTAAAGAAGATTCCTCAAGAAGCGGTTTGGGATGGGGTTTTGGTGGCTGATAGCTCATGGGGTGTAGTAAAGCCTGGAAGTTTGAAAGTTAGAATGAGGGATGTCCGAGGGTCATATCAAAAATACAAAGATATGGCTTTGAAGTTACAAGAGCATAATCTTGATAAGTTTAACGAAGAAAAAATCTATGCTGCCTATGCAAGTGAGATATTGGGAGAACCTATCAAACGGGTAACAATAGAAGAGTTGCCTGGAGTATCTCTTTTTACTTCAGTATTTAGGTCAAAGTTGTATTTAGAGAATTTTTTCCAGGAAATGTCCAAACAAACTATTTTTAACAAATGTGAAATTTTACTTGGCCATCCAAAAACCAGCCCAGATTTTGAGGAAGAGAAAAAAATAATTGACAGGTATATGGCTAAGCACAGTAACATCAGCTATTATGAACTAGAAGAAGATCCTGGTCTTTATGGTGTATGGAATTATTTAATTCCTAAGACAAAATATGATATTATTAGTAATGCCAACACAGATGATGTTAGATCATATGACTGCTTAGAGAAGTGCAGTAGAGAGCTATATCTTAATCCAGAAGTCGATAGTTTGTACTTCGATCAAAAAATAACAAATGTTCCAAATCAGAATTTTTATGAAAACTCTTCAGAAGGTAGACAATATACTTTTGCGGAGTACTCTTTTGCTTATCTAAAAATGATGAATTTGACTTTTCACGCTATGCCTGTATATAGGAAGAGTATGCATGATAGGTGGGGTATGTATGATGCAAAGTATAAATCTAGCGGTGATTGGTGTTTTGCGTTAACTTGCGGCGCTGGTGGAGCAAAATTTAAAAAAATGGGAGAAGTTTTAGGTTTATATCTATTCAATGAGGTAGGTATCTCTACAAATCCGGCTAATTTTTCCTGGAAGCAACTTGAAGAAAAAGAAGTGTTTGAAAAATTTAAAGATATTAACTTATAGTAACGAAAAACATAACCTTTTGCAATCATTATCGTGACCCATGCCGCTTACTAAAAGTAATAATGTTGCCAGTTACTCTTTATGGGGTTGTAATCCTAAATATTTAATCGGTGCGCTAGAAAATGCTCGTTTAATTCCTAAAATTTATGAAGGGTTTTCTACACGTTTTTTTGTTGATAATTTAGTACCTACTTCTATTATTTATCAACTCAAAGATCACGGCGCCGAAATTATTTTTACTAACGAGTTTGGCACCGCTCGTAACGGTATGTTTTGGAGGTTCAAATTTCTTCCTAATGATGATATTGTCCTTGTCAGAGATTGTGATTCTAGACCTTCAGAGCGTGAATTTGCTTGCTACACTCATTGGTTAACCACAGATAAAAATGTTTCTACTATTGTAGACCATCCGTATCATCAAGAGTTTGTCCTTCCAGGACTTATGAATTTTAAAGCTCAGCATTTTTTAAATCTTTATGATACACTTGTCAATGTCTCTAAAAATATTGAGTATGGCGTAGATTATCAGGCATTTAGAGATATTTCCCATATCATTTCCCCGCAATTGATAACTTATGGCCGTGATGTAAAAATTCTTCATAAGCGAAACAAATTACATTTCGTGGGTGAGGTTTTCAACGCCGATGGTTCTAATGTTCAAGCCCATACTGATGCTTTACGTCACCACCTTGATCAGTCAGAATCTCATTTATATATTTACCATCATCTCGGTCTAGGTGATTGCTTTGACCTTAACGCAGCAGTTCGTATTTTATTAGATCAGCATAATCTTGAGCGCGTCTATGTCTTTTGTAAGCGCAAGTTTGAGAAAATTATTTCTTATATGTATCGTGATAATACTTCTATTATAGTACTTCCTATTGATGCTGATACTTATGAACAAGAAGTTAAAAATGTCTCTACTACAATTGGTAACGACCCTAATTTTTTAATCATTGGTCATAATAATTATCAGGCTCATGGTGGTAGAGAGAAAGAGCTTGGTAAGGCATGTGCAGAACTATTTTATGAACAAATTGGTATTCCTTTTGAACGCCGTTTTACAGACTGGAAATTTGAACGTGATTTACTAGAAGAAGAACGTGTCTTTAATAAGTTAAATCCTACAGGTGAAGATTATATATTTGTTCATCATGACCCTTCAAGAGGTTTTACGATTCCAGATAAAAAAATATTTGACATTTACGGAAAATCTGTTAAACTCGTTTATAACGATATGAGTGAAAACCCTCTACACTTTTTTAAGATTTTAGAAGAAGCTAAACAAATTCATAGCATGGAAAGTTCTTTTAAATCGTTAATAGAAGTGTTAGAATTTAAAAAAGATGTATGGTTTCACAACTTTAGGCCCGGAGCTAGTTCATTTCTTGGCAAAACAAGACAAAATTGGAAAGAGATAACATATGCCAACGTATAGATATGGATCAGTAATTTCAAGTTTAGAATTGACAACTAAAGATACTGTTCCTGGTTCTAACACTTTGAATGGTGAGATTCAGATTACTCATCACCAAGATCAAATTTTTATTGTGTCTTCTAAACAACCAATAGATTTAGATATTCCAGTTAAAAAATTAGGGCGACTACCACAAATTGATCTTACCATGGAAACTTATGTAAATCTTTCATCACTTTCTAATGATTTACAAGCTAAAGTTCGTGAAGAACTGAAAGTACGCCGTGAAGTTAATGTCAGTCAAGAAACTTAAATACTTCACTTATGGCTTTGGTCCTCTCAACTATTCTCCAGAGCCAGGATCGGTTGAGTATGACTACTATCATTTCACAGAGAAAAATAGTGAGTTTTATAAAGTAAACTTTGACGGTGAAACATTTGATTGTTACATTGCTAATCCTAAAGAATTTTCACGCCTCAAAAATGAAGGAAAAATAGTCTCTACCTATGATAATGGGCTTGGAAAAGTATATCAAGTCAATCACAAATTGATGTAGAGGTTCACAATGCATACTTATCGCAAACAATTAGAAGAAATTAAAAAAGGTACTCTTGATTGTACAAAACTTCTTGAACTTGCAGAATCTATGTTATTAAGTTTAGAAGAAGCAGATGAAGAAATTGAGTATTTGCAAGATGAGATTGGGTACCTCAATGCTTGATAATAATACTTTAATTTGTTATAATATTTGGCCATTGTTTGCCGATCATATTCTTGATTATTCTAAAGAATATTATAAGCATTATGGTGTTGAACGTCTTCATAATAAAGATAATTTTATTCCTGAAAACGTTAAAGAAGGTGAGATTGTTTTTGTTAAAACCGATTTTATTGCTGATGGAACTTTCTATCAACATTTTTTCCCGGGCATAAAGAATAAGTTTAAATTGATAACTGGGAATTCTTCTTATCAGCTTGGAAATCATACTCCACTTGATCAACTTAAATCAATTTTAGATAGTCCTAAACTTATTACTTGGTTTTGTACAAATCCACCAGACCTAAAACACGAGAAAATAGTTAGTTTGCCAATAGGTTTTGAAGAGATGAGTCGTGCAGGTGGCAATCAGCTTTTACTAAATAATGCTCGTAAACGTCAACGATATTTTTGGCACAAGGAAGATAAAGTTTTCCTTCCTTATCATGGCTCTACTAATCCTCAACGCGCCTCACAAGTTAATTTTCTTTCTTCCTTTGAATTTGTCAAAGCACAACATGAAAAGCAAGATATTTTAGATTATTTAAATGATATTGATAAGTATAAATTTGTGATATGCCTTGGAGGCGCTGGTAACGATCTTCATCGTATTTACGAAACTTATCTTATGGGAAGTATTCCTATTGTTCAAAAATCTTCTCTAGAAAAACTCTTTTCATTTTATGACTTACCCGTTGTAATGGTTGATAGATGGGAAAATTTTGATAAGTTGTTAATTGCTACCTATAGAGCGTATTCTCCAGGCGACGTACTCGTTAAAAAACTAGAGAATGTAGGTAGATTTTTAATGGCGTGTAATTATAAAAATCTCTTTGAAACAGGAAATTTTTAATGCTGATAGATGTTTCTATTGGTGAAGTATTTGATAAAGTAACGATTTTAGAAATTAAACGAGAAAGAATAAAAGATATTGGTAAATTGTTTCACATTGAATACGAATTAAATATTCTTAATGAAACTTTGAGAAATTCTTTTAAAAAAGATTCCCCTACATTTCCAGAAGAACTTTACAATTCTCTCAAGTTAGTAAACGAACAACTTTGGGATCTTGAAGATGTTCTCCGGGAAAAAGAAAAAAATAAGTGTTATGATGAAGAGTTTATTAAGTGTGCAGAAGGAGATTCTGTTCTAAATGATAAAAGGTTTCTTATTAAGAATGAAATAAATAATTGGTTTAAATCTGACATTAAAGAACAAAAGAGCTATAAGCATTTAGATTATAAAAATGAGTAAAAAAATGATTCCTCAGATTCAGCCTTATTTTGATCGTTCTGAATGGAAAGAAGTTAAAAAGGTTCTACGGTCAACCTATCTGACAGAAAATAAGGCTACTGAGACCCTTGAGGAGATGTTTTGTACTTATACAGGTGCCAAGTATGCTATCGCTGTTAATAACGCCACTGTGGGGCTATACTGTTGCTTAAAGGCACTTGGTATTGGTGATAATCCTGATGATGAAGTAATTGTACCAAACTTAACTTTTATTGCTACTGCTAATGCTGTTTTAATGGCTGGTGCAAAAGTAGTTTTACATGACGTTAATTCTTATACATGTCAATTAAGTGTTGATGGGTTAGAAGAAAAAATAAATAAAAATACTAAAGCAATTATTCCTGTTCATTTATATGGTTATGCTGCCGAGATTGACACCATAAATGATATATGCGAAAGAAATTATATTTTTTGCATTGAAGATGCGGCACAAGCACTAGGTGTTCTTTATAAGGATAGACATGTAGGAACGCTTGGTACTTTTGGAGTTATTTCTTTATATGGTAACAAGAGTATTACTACTGGTGAAGGTGGGATAATTCTTACAAACAGTGAAGAATTGTATAAGAAATGTTATCGTCTTAAAAATCATGGCAGAGAGAAGAAAGGTGTATTTATTCATGAAGAGATAGGATACAATTTTTGCTTTACTGATTTGCAAGCTGCAATTGGTATTGCTCAAATGAATAAGTATGATAAAATTCTGAAGAGGAAAGAAGAAATTTTTCTTAACTATTGTAAAGGATTTGAAGGCATAGAAGAAATTGAATATTTTGATGAGAAAAATACAACTCCAAATTATTGGTTTTCATCATTTAAGTTCTCCAAAAGTACATCCTTAAAGTTTTATCTTGAAAAAAATGGAATTCAAACAAGAGATTTTTTCTACCCTTTAAGCCTACAACCTTGTTACAAAAACAGGGAAGATGTTATTATAGATGGTGATTCATTAAACAGTTGTAAGTTATATTCACAAAGTTTATCACTTCCATCATCTTTTAACTTGACAAATAGGCAACAAAAATATATTATAAGACGCATAAAGGAATTTTACGATACGTGATTAAGCTTGTTCAAAATTCTATATCGAAAGAAGAAATAAATTCCCTTTGTGAGTGGTTACAAACAGATCCGCGTCTCACTAAAGGGGAGTTAACTGTTCAATTTGAAAAAGAATTTGCAGAATTTGTTGGATCTAAGCATGCTGTTTTTGTCAATTCAGGTTCTTCTGCTAACTTGATAGCGTTGTATACTCTTTTATTGCGTTATTTTCCAGACTACCAAGAATATAGGGAAAAAATAAAAGTTATTGTTCCTGCTCTTTCTTGGATCACTACTGTAAGCCCGGTAATTCAATTTGGAATGCAACCGATTCTTTGCGATTGTGATAGAGCAACTCTTGGGTTAGATGTTGAGCACCTAGAAAGATTAATACTTCAACACAATCCGAAAGTTGTTATGTGTGTACATGTTTTGGGTTGGCCAGCAGATATTGTTAAAATTAGAAATATGTGTGAACACTATGGCGCACTTTTGATTGAAGATACATGCGAAAGCATGGGTTGTCGGTGGAATAATAAGTGTCTTGGAACAGCAGGAAATGTTGGTACGTATTCTTTTTATTATGGTCATTTAGCTACCACTATTGAAGGTGGAATGCTTGTGACTAATGATGAAGCAATATATGATCTCGCTATTATGCTTCGTTCCCATTCTTGGCTTCGTGAATTTTCCGCAGAGAAACAAAAAAAACTTTATGATTTGTATGGGTTAGACGAATTTCAAGGATTATTTTCTTTCTTCTTTCCAGGGTTTAATCTTCGGTCAACGGATTTACAAGCTTTTCTAGGCTTGGGTCAATTAAAAAGACTTCCTGCGATGAATGAACAACGCATGGAAAATACAAAATTATATGATAGGCTAATTGAGAATGATTTTTGGAAAGTGAACATGTCAAGAGAAGCTTATACGGCTAGTCAGGCATATCCAATTATTACAAGGACTCCAAAACAAAGGAAAAAAATAGTTGAAGATTTAAAGGAAAATGGAGTTGAAACTAGACCATTGATTGCAGGTTCAATAGGAAGACAACCGTTTTGGATTGACAGATTTGGAGTTACTAATTTAAAGATGGCGGATCTTGTTCATAACAATGGACTCTACGTACCGAACAATCATCAAATTACTGAAGAAGAAATAAAAAAAGTTTGCAGCGTTGTTAATAGGAACATTTTATGATACACAATGAAGAAAAGTTTATTTTATCTAGAGGAAAGAAAAAACTTGTTTCTGTTTTAATCCCGTCTAGAGGTAGAATTGATAAGTTATTAGAAGTTATTGATAATGTTGTTGAGAAGAGTGCAGATGTTAATAAAATTGAGATATTGATTAGGTTTGATTCAGATGATTTTCAGAGTATTGAAAAAATAAAAGATCTACCATTTAATAAAGTGGATATATATGTTTTAATTGGAGAAAGATTTAGGGGATATAGAGACTTACATTTCTTCGTTAATGAATTAAGTTCTTTGTCAAGAGGCGAGTTTATTTTTCTTTTCAACGATGATTCCTATATTGTTTCAGAGAAGTGGGAAAATAATTTGGAACCATTTTCTAATCAAGTAGTCATTCTTAAGCCAGAAACAAAGGATGATGCTTCAAATTATAATACCTTCCCAATAATTAACAGAAGTGTTTTTGAAATTTTACATCATTTTTCTTTACAAACTCACAATGACACATGGATGCAAGAAATTGGAAGAAATTTAAACATTGAACGTTCTTTGTACGGGTTAGAAATTTTTCATGATCGCCCTGACAATCCAAATAAGAAAACTTTAGAGGAAGATGAGACCTGGGTAAATGGTAGAAAAACGTGGAATACTTCTAGGGTTGAATTTGATGAGGGAAAGTATCAAATTCTAAGACAACAAGATATAATGGATATATTAAATTACTATAAGTCCAAATGAATTTAGATAAAGTAATACTAGTAATTCCTGTTGATAGAATAGATTTTAATCCCTTAACCTATCCTCCTTTGGGTTTATTATATATCGCCGCTGCGTTGGAAAAAGAATTTGTTGTTGAAGTCTTTGACATGCGCGAAGAGTATAATACGATTGATAAAATTGGAGAAGCTGATTATTATGGATTTACAGCAACAACTTCTCAATTTGATGATGTTTTATATTGTGTCAATTTCTTGAAGAGAAAGAATAAAAAATCTTTTTATTTTATTGGAGGGTCTCACGCTTCTTGGATGTATGAAGAAATAAAACACGATTTTAATGCGACGATAGTCGGGGAAGCTGACTTACAGATTATTGATATTTTAAAGAGCAAAAAAGAAGGAGTTTTCTATTGTAATCTTAAAAAAGAAAATTTGGACGAGATTCCTTTTCCAGCAAGACACTTGATGTTGTCAAATAGAATTGTTAGTAGTGATTTGTGGGATGGAGAGGGATATCAAAAAGAAAATTGTTCTACATTAGCTACGACTTTAATAACTTCAAGAGGATGTCCATGGAAGTGTTCCTTTTGTGCAAATATACCGCAGAAAGTGAATTATAGATCTGAAGAAAATATAATTAAAGAAATTGAAAAAATTATTGAAGAGTATACGTGTAGAAATTTTAGATTTCTTGATGATAATTTTTTAATGAACAAAAAGCGTCTTTTCCAATTGTTGCCAATGTTGAAGACTAAGAACATTTCTTATAGATGTTCTGGTCGGTCTGACTTAATTGATGATAATATTTGCAAGCTTTTGTATGAAAGTGGGTGTAAAGAAATTGGGTTTGGCGTGGAAACAGCCGATGATGAAGTTTTAAAACTGATAAATAAGGGAGAAAGTGTTGAGGAACACGAAAGAGCTATTAAATTAGCTAAACAAAATAATTTAAGAGTTAAGATTTTTATGATGGCTGGATTACCCCTGGAGTCGTGGGAAACAATAGAAAAAAATAAAAGATTTATAGAGAAAACTCAACCGGATAAAGTCATTGTTACATTGTTTACGCCATATCCTGGAAGTGATGCTTATAGATTCCCTGAAAAATATAAAATCAAAATTAAACAGGATGAGTGGAAATCGTTTTTCCAAACATATCCATCAAAGTCTATCATTTCAACAGATAAATGTTCATCAGAAGAATTAACTGAACATCATGAAACTATGATAAATTTTTTGCTTGATTTTAACAAAAAAAACAAGTATGATTTACTAAAACAAAAATAGGAGAATTTTGTCATGGAACAAAAAAAAATTGGTTTCGTAGGGTTAGGGAAGCTTGGTTTGCCTTGTGCTATGGCTATTGAGCAAGAAGGTGGATACAAAGTCTGTGGATATGATCCCGATCCAAGAGTTGAAGAAACATTGCTAACAAGACAACTTCCGTATAAAGAACATTTAGCTCAAGACTATTTGGATGAGACCAACATTACTCTTTATGATTCAATTAAATTGGTTGTTCAGAACTCTGACATTATTTTTGTTCCAATTCAAACTCCGCATCTTCCATTATACGAAGGAGATGTTAGAATTCCTGAAAGTAGAGTGGATTTCGACTATTCTTTTCTAAAAACTGGTATTGAAGAAATTTCTAAATGTATTTTAGAAGAAAAAAAAGAAAAGGTGGTAATTATTATTTCCACGGTTCTTCCAGGAACAGTTGAAAGAGAACTAAAACCGCTTCTTAATCAATATGTTAAATTGTGTTATAACCCATTTTTTATTGCCATGGGAACGTGTATACCAGATTTTCTTAACTCAGAATTTATTCTTTTCGGAGTTGATGATTCCGTTGCTGCAGGAATTGCAGAAAATTTTTATAAAACGATAACTAAATCTCCGTTTTATAAAACAACAGTTAAAAATGCAGAATTGGTAAAGGTCGCATACAATACATTCATTGGAATGAAAATTGTTTTTGCAAATGTTTTGATGGAAATTTGTCACAAAACTGGAGCTGACGTTGATGCTGTTACAAATGCTTTAAAATTGGCAAATAGAAGAATTATTAGCGGAAATTATTTTTCTGGCGGGATGGGCGATGGTGGAGGTTGTCATCCAAGGGATAACATTGCGCTTTCGTGGCTGGCAAAGAAATTAAACTTGAGTTACGACTGGTTCGAGGGTGTAATGGTTGCGAGAGAAAATCAAACTGAGTGGCTGGCAACTCTCATGGAACAATATGATTTGCCGAAAGTCATTCTAGGAAAGGCATTCAAGCCAGAAACAAATTTGACTCTTGGAAGTCCTTCGGTTCTGTTAAAGAATATTTTGGTTGAAAAAGGATATACTGTCACGATTTTTGATCCTTTTGTTGATGGTGTCGTTCCAAAATTTGAGAAAAGCGTATTTTTGGTTGGAACCAAACATGAATGTTTTAAGGATTATGAATTTCCCGTTGGGTCTGTTGTCATTGATCCATGGAGATATATTCCAGATAAAGCTGGAATAACTATTATTAGAGTTGGAGAAGGAAAAGATGGAAATTGATAAGGTAAAAACTTTCTGGAACAACAGACCTTGCAATATCAAGCACTCTGTAAATGATATCGGAACAAAAAAATATTTTGATGAGGTGGAACAGAGGCGATATTTTGTTGAACCTCACATTAGAACTTTCGCAGAATTTGATAAATGGAAAGGAAAAAGGGTTTTAGAAATTGGATGTGGCATAGGAACAGATACAATCAATTTCGCTCGTTATGGAGCTTTTGTTGATGCTGTTGATATTTCAGAGAAATCTTTAAATATTGCTATAAACAGAGCAAATATTTTTCAACTAGATCATAAAATAAATTTCTTTTTACTAAGTGCAGAGGAATTAACAAAAAACCCTGTTATTTCTAAAACGAAATATGATTTAATATATTCTTTTGGGGTATTGCATCACACACCAAATCCATTTCTGGCTTTTTCTGAAATTAAAAAACTGTGTTGTCCTGAGACTGTTATTAAAATAATGCTTTATAATAAGTTCTCGATAAGATCGTTAGAAATGTTTTTTGAACAAGTTTTCAATAGTGGGTTAGGTAATATCAAAAAATTTGCTTCAAACAACTCTGAGGCGCAAAAAGGATGTCCGTATACGTATGTATACGGAAGTAGAGAGATAAAAAAAGTGCTTTCCGGTTTTGGATTTGATTGTTCGGTTTCTATAAAACATATTTTTCCATATAATATATTTGAGTATATTAAACATAATTACGTTAAAAAGTGGTATTATAGATACATGCCTAGTTTTGTTTATGATTTTTTGTATAATTGTTTTGGTTGGCACTTGTTAATAGATGCTCATGTTCGGAATGATAATGTTTGAAATAGATTCTGAATTAAACCTTATTTTAGAAAATAAACGAGTTGCTCTCATAGGACCATCTAATCATCTAATTGGGTCAGGTCTTGGAAAAATTATTGATTCCTACGATGTTGTTTGCAGAATCAATGAGTCATACGCTTATGGTTATGAAAAGGATTATGGGGAAAGAACAGATATAGTTTTTCATAATATGAATTCTTTGGATGGAATACCTCAAATTGAAGAAGAGTTTAAAGAAAAATGGGAAGAAATTAAAAAAATTAAATACTATGTGTGTCCTCAATATAAAATTGATGATTTGAACATTAATTTGATTGAGGCATTTAGAAAAATAAACTTTTTAAATATTCCGTTTTATTATATAGGTGACAGAAATTACGACTTGCTTCGTTCTCGTTTTAGTTTAAAACCATCTACTGGTTTGATTTCTTCTGAAATGCTTCTTGAATACAATATTCGAGAATTATTCATCTCGGGACTATCGTTTTATTATGGAAAAAATCTAATAGCCGAAGGCGTGCATCCAGCTCATTATGTTGGGAAACTTCCTCAAGGAGGACCAACAAATGGTCACAATTTTCTAAAAGAAATGGAATATTTTTCCTTGCTAATGATAAAGAATTGTAATAGAACTAGAATTGACTCTTTTTTGTATAAAATTCTTCGCTTGAATGGTTTCTTCGTAAGAAGTGATGTTTGTATGATCAAAGATATTTGATAAAAAGATAAAATCTTATGAACGCAAAATGTTATATGTGTAATGAAAATTCGCTGTTTAAAAGATCTGAAAGAGTTAGAGATAATGAATTTCTTAATGTTTTTCAGTGTTCTTCTTGTGGGTTAATCTCTCTTTCTGATTTTTCTCATATTTCTAATGAGTTTTACGAATCGTCTACTATGAGAAGGGGAGATGCAGAGCAGCAAATTGCTGAGATTTTAGAGGCTTCAAAAAATGATGATGAAAGAAGATTTGAATATGTTAAAAAAAAGAAAGAATTATTTAAGAAAGAAAAAGTTGTTCTAGATTATGGTTGTGGTGCCGGAGGGTTTTTATTAAATCTTAGCAAACTTATTGATAAAAGCAAATTGTATGGAATTGAAATTGAAGACATGACACGGCGTTTTTTAAATGATTCTGGAATAAAAGTTGTTAAAAGCGTTGAAGAATATAAAAAAAATGTAGGGCAAAAAGTTGATTTTGTTTCAATGTTCCATGTGCTAGAACATCTTCCAGATCCCAAGAAGTGTTTAATTGAATTGAGAAGTATTTTAACGGATACTGCAAAAATATTTATAGAGGTTCCAAACGCCGATGATGCTTTGTTGTCAATTTATAAATGTGAATCGTTTGCCAATTTTGTATTTTGGTCGCCCCATTTGTATACGTTCAATATTAAGAGTTTTGAAATAATGGCAAAGGAAACTGGGTATAGTTTGAAAAATATTAAACAAATTCAAAGATATCCGATTTCAAATCATTTATACTGGTTAAAAGAAGGCAAGCCAAACGGCCATAAGATGTTTGACATTTTTAATTACGATAGGCTATCCTATGAATACGAAAAAGTCTTGCGAAAAAATAAAATATGTGATACTTTAATGGTGGAATTTGAAGTTCAACCTTAAAGTCGTTCAAAAAGGGAAATGATAGATTATGAGAAATAAAAGAGTTTTTGTTATCGCAGAAATAGGGTTAAATGCAAATGGAGATGTTAGTATTGCTAAGGATTTAATTCTTAAATCTAAAGAATCTGGATGTGATGCAGTTAAATTCCAAAAACGAACAATTGAAGCGGTTTATTCTAAAGAAGAATTAGATTATTTTAGGGAAAGTCCTTGGGGTAATACAAATAGAAAGCAAAAAAACGGGCTTGAGTTTAGTAGAGAACAATATGATGAAATAGACCAGTATTGTAAGCAAATAAACTTTTTGTGGTTTGCTTCCGCGTGGGATACTGAAAGTCAAGTTTTTCTAAGAAAATATGATCTGTTATATAACAAAATTGCCTCGGCTCTTTTGACACATAAAAAGTTGTTAAATATGGTTGCAGAAGAAAAGAAATATACTTTTATTTCAACAGGCATGAGCGATTTAACACAGATCCGTGAGGCAGTAGAAGTTTTCAGATCTAAGGATTGTGAATTTGAATTGTTGCATTGCAACTCAACGTATCCAATGAAAAATGAAGATGCAAATTTAAGAGTAATAAAAACTTTAAGAAACGAATTTGGGTGTGATGTTGGATATAGTGGTCATGAAACGGGAAGGGTTGTATCAGTAGCAGCAGTGGCTCTTGGGGCAACATCTATTGAACGACATATTACTTTGGATAAAACTATGTACGGGTCAGATCAAGCTGCTTCAATAGAAATTTCTGAATTAAAAAGACTTGTCGAAGACATTCGACAAGTTGAATTGGCTTTAGGTTCTTCAGAAAAGAGGGTCTTGGAAACAGAAATTCCAATTATGAAGAAACTGCGAAAGAATTGATGATTTCTGCTTTAATACCCGCTCGCGGCGGAAGCAAGGGGATTCCTAAAAAAAATATTTTGAATATATTCGGGTATCCATTGATTGCGTATTCCATTTCTGTTTGTAAAAAATGTAAAGATATAGATAAAGTTTACGTTTCTACTGACGATGAAGAAATTTCTGCCATTTCGGAGTTTTATGGAGCGACTGTTCTTAGAAGGCCAAGTGAGCTTGCAATGGATCTTTCAAATGATTATGGTGTTGTAAAACATTTTTTTGATTGTTTCCCGTGTGAAGAAGTTTCTTACATTAGACCAACAACTCCTGCAAGAAACGTTGAAACACTCTCCAGTTGTATATCTTTTTATAAGAATAACAAATATAAATTAACTGGAGTTAGATCGGTTCATGAGTTGTCTGAGTCTCCATATAAATTTATAAAAATTGAAGATAGTGGATATTGTGGGGGTTTTTTTGAAAGTTTTAATGGGATAAAACAATATACAAATTTGCCAAGACAGATGTTTCCAAAGGCGTACCACCCTAATGGTTATATCGATATACTTAAGAAAGAAACTATAGAAAAAGGAAGTGATTTTGGTGATAAAATTCTTCCATTTTTGACTAGGAGAGTTTGCGAATTAGATATAGAAGAAGATATTGAATTCGTAAAAAATGATTTGGAAAGAAACGTAACTTTTGATATTTTTGAATCATGATAAAAACTAAAAATAGAATAATTCAACCGGGGTTTGATGTTGAATCTTGTAGAATTCTTTCAGAAGAAAGAAAGAACATTGAAGATTATTCCGCTTGTTCTGAAATTCCGGTTTTATGGGATAAAGCGAAAAACTACTCTGTATATGACAACCTAGGAAACAAATGGATAGATTTAACTTCTGGAATTTTTGTCGCGAATGCCGGACATTCAAATCCAAAAATCAAAAAAGCAATTAGAGAATGTCTTAAGAAAGATTTGTTATATTCTTTTTGTTATAATAATGAAATACGAGTGAAGTTTATAAAGAAACTTTTATCAATATCTCCTTCTTGTTTTAATAAAGCAATTATTTCTAATTCTGGGTCTGAAGCAACAGATACGGCTTACAAGTTGATAAAGGTATGGGGTAGACAATTTTCTCCACACAAAAATAGAATAATTTCATTTAAAGGCGCTTATCACGGAAGGTGTTTGAGTAGTTGTTTTCTTAGTAGATCAAAAGAGTATTCTGAATGGGCAGGCTTTGAGAACGATGTTACTTTCTTAGATTTTCCAGAAAGAGATGAAGATTTCCCGAGAGAATCTATAGGTGAAAATGTAGCTGCGTTTGTAATTGAAACATATCAAGGCTGGAGTGCGTCGTTTTTACCAATTCAATATATGAAACAATTATATGAGTATGCTAAAGAGAAAGACGTTCTTATTGTTTTTGATGAGATTCAATCTGGGTTCTATCGAACTGGGAAGTTATATGGTTATATGAATTACGGCGAATATTTGGAGCCAGATATCATTACTCTTGGCAAAGGTATTTCCTCATCGCTCCCAATGTCCGCTGTTTTGAGCAGAAAAGAAATTGTAGATATGGACAAAGGCATGGATTACTCTGGAACACATCCAGGCGATCCTATTTGTTGTTATGCTGCTTTAGCAAATTTGGAGTTTCTTCATGAAAGTGTTTTCCAAAGAAAACTTAAAAACAAAATTAAAGTATTTTCTAAAATTAAAGAAATAGAAAAATATAATTGTGTGCAAAAAGTAAATGTCTTTGGTATGGTTGCCGGAATAATTTTTAGTTCAAAAGAGATTGCGGATAGAGTTGTGTATGGATGTATAAATAATGGAGTTTTCCCCGTGTATACTTATAAAAATTCTATAAAACTTGGACCACCTCTTACGATAAGTAATTCTGCAATAAAAGAAGCTTTTGGTGTTTTGGAAACGGAAATTAAAAAACATGAGTAGCATTTTAAAGTCTTCAAAATATCTTGAGGTTACCTATGAGAAAAGAGGCGTAGGATATCCTCGGGCTCTTTCAGGTTGGATTAAAAAGAATATTTTCAAGAAAACGGGTCGGTTACTTGATGTTGGTTATGGTCATGGGGATTATTTGCGTGCTTTTTCAGACTTACAATATAATGTTTGTGGAGCAGATCTTTCTCCGACTCTTATTCGTCCGTTTGATTGTAGAATAGTTGATATCGAAGAAAGACAATACCCAAAAGAAGAATTTGATTTTGTATTTTCTAAATCCGTTATAGAACACGTAAAAAATGTTGACAATGCTACAAAGTTTCTGTATGATAGTCTTAAAGTAGGAGGAAAACTCGTTGTTATGACTCCATCTTGGGAATATACAAGTTTTGGCCCGTTCTATAATGATCACACTCACGTAACTCCATTTACAAAAACTTCTCTAGAAAATATATTGAAGATGCATAATTTCAAGAATATTCAAGTCGATTATTTCTATCAACTTCCGTTTGTTTGGAAATATCCATTCTTGAAATATTTTTGCAAACTTATCAATTTTTTAAAAATTCCATACAAAGATTCTAAATTGATTAGATTTTCTAGAGAAGTTATGTTGCTTGCAATTGCGGACAAATTATAAAATGAAGATTAGACATGTCGGACTTGTTGTTAAGAACTTGGGAGAGTCTATCCTGTTTTATGAGTCAATCGGTTTTAGGGTTTTTAGTAACGAAATTGAACAAGGAAATCATATTTCCAATTTTTTCAGCGAAGAAGGGTTACAAGTTCATATAGCAAAACTTAAAAATGACTTTGGAGAGTGTTTGGAACTTTTGTGGTTTGGTAACGGCACAAAAAAGAAAAAAAATAGCTTGAAAAGTCTTGGACTCACGCATATTGCGCTAACCGTAAGAGACAGTGGAGACCTGTATAGCAGTTTTAAAAAATGTTGCGAAGTGCAAACAACGCCCACTGGTCACAAAGTTCTTTTCGTGCAAGATCCCAATGGCGTTTTTCTAGAGCTTGTTCAGGATCCAAGATGCTAAACGGCCTAGCAAACATCAACATAGAACTGACTGACATTTGTAACAAAAAATGTTGGATGTGTGGTCGGCGCAAGAGAGAAAAGCAATATCCAGATATCATCAAGTCATACGGTTATATGGATTTTTCTTTAGTTGAACAAATTTCTAAACAAGTTCCCGCAAATATTATGGTTCAATTCCATAATAATGGTGAGGCATTTTTGTACCCTCGTTTTGGGGAAGCAATTAGTTTGTTTGGGAAGCAAATTAAAAATGTTGTTACCAATGGGAAACTTCTTCTTGAAAAATATGATGAGATAGTTAATAACCTTGATACGATAGCAATTTCTGTTTTTGAGAGTGACCCAGAAGCAGAAGAACAATATAAAATTGTTAACGAATTTGTGTCAAGAAAGGGTTTGAATAAGCCACTTATGATTATTAGAGCAAATGGAAATGTTGATATCCGCAGATATGAGCAGATGGGTTTGAAGGTTGCAAGGAGAATCTTACATGCTCCAGAAGGCTCGTTTAACTATGTTGGAAAGAATCCAACCATTCCAGAACACGGTATATGTTTAGATTTTCTTACGCACCTTGCAATTAGTAAAAATGGCGATGTTTCAATTTGTGTTAGATATGATCCGAATAGAAAAGGTGTTCTTGGAAATATCAAAAATAATTCATTAGAAGAATTGTGGAATTCTGAATTGAGAATGGAATGGATGGGATGTCATAAACAAGGTTGCAGAGATAAAATTCCTTTATGCTCCGGTTGTGAATTTTATGGAGTACCGACACAATAGTAATGTAATTTATAGGAAATATGATGATTAAAAATTTTGATATAACAATAGAACTTATCGTAGATGCTATGCGAAATCAAGCTTTAGAAGCACACACCTCTAAGGCAGAGGTTGACATATCAGGGGGAGTAGATAGTGCTGTTGTTGCGGCATTATCTTGTAGAGCGTTTGGCAGGGAGAATGTAATTGGAGTTTACAGCTCTATTAATTCTTCTGACTCTTCACGTCGTCTTGCAAAAATGGTCGCTGACAAGTTTAAATTCCATTTTATTGAGCTAGATCTTTCCGAAGCTTACCGACAAATCACAATGCAAGTTATGGTTTCTTTTTGGAAAGCTGGTTTGGTTTGTCCGAATCAAGGAGACGTTGATTCTAAAAAAACATATGGTGGACTTAGAAGTTGTTTGCGTGCTCCTGTTGGAAGATTTATAAATAGGATGTTCGGCGGCGGAATACGAGAAGGTACTGGTAATCGCGATGAAGATGAACTGATTCGTTTTTATCAGAAAGGTGGAGATGGAGAAGTTGACAGTAATTGGATCGAAGGTTTGTTTAAGGGTGAGGTTTGGGAACTTGCGAAACATTTAGGAGTCCCTGATGAAGTTATCAACGCAACGCCAACACCTGATTTATGGGGTGGAGAGGTTCACAGTGATGAGAAAGAACTTGAAGACATCACTGGGGTGAAATTGACTTACACACGTCCTGGTGGACCAATGGGAACGATTGAATGGGCAAGTCGAGAGAATTCGGAGAATGACTGTATCATAAATCAAGATCTCGACTTGAATGTTTTTGGTTATGATGAGAAGCAGCTTAAAATCATTAATGCAATGCGGAAATTAGAAAAATCAAGTCGACACAAGGGTTGTATGCCTCCGTATATTTGTAGAGAGGTTCTTATTGAAAAAGGAGCTGTGGAATGAAGGTTTTGTTCGCTAATTTTTTTAATGATGAAGCTTACGGAATGAGAATTTTGCATTCTATTGTTTCAGAAAGGTATGATTGTAAAATTCTTTTCATTAAAGAAAATAATGAACAATTAATAACGAAAGTTATTTCTAATTACTCTCCTGATGTGTTGTGTGTCAGTCTTACTTCCCCTAATTTTTGTTTGTACAAAAAACTTTATGAGGGTATTAGAAAATCTATGAATGGTGGTTTGATTGTTCTGGGTGGTTGGCATCCCACATTAAACCCAAATTCCTGTGCTCCATATTGTGATGTTGTTGTTCAAGGTGAGGCAGAAAAAAATATACTGAAGATTCTTGATGATATAGAAAGAAAATCTTTTTTAAATTTATATACGTTTTCGTCGCTTTCTAAAGATATTAATCACCCTCTTTTTGTATTTAATGGGAATAATTGCATAACAATTGAAAAAGGACAAATTCTTTTCGGTGAACCTTATTCTAGAAACGAACGCTATGGAACAATGATGGGTAGAGGTTGCCCTTATAGTTGTACTTATTGTTCTAATTCATTTATGAAAGAAAAATATAATAACTGGACGAAAATTAGATATAGAAACTTTGAAAAGGTTTTGGAAGAACTTTTAGTGGTTCGTAAATTGTTTCCAAATATTAAAAAAATAAACTTCTATGATGAGGTATTCTTTCAGACAGAACAGTATGATTCTTTTTTAAGGCAATATAAGCAGGAGATTGGTCTACCATTTTTTTGTATGTTTTACCCTGGAACTGTTTCTGAGCCTATGGTAGAAAAATTAAAAGAAGCAGGAATGGTCGGAGTATGGTTGGGTGTTCAATCTGGATCTGAGAGAGTTAGGAGACACGTCTTTGAAAGACGATATTCAAACGAGAAACTAATGAAACAGATTCTCATGTTTAAAAAACATGACGTTGATGTAAGATATGATTTTATTTTCAGTAATCCGTTTGAAACCAAGGAAGAATATCAAGAGACAATACAGTTAATAAAAACATTTCCAAAGCCATTTTCCATTAATATGTTTGAACTTAAGTGGTTTCCAAATACAAAAATAACAAAAATGGCTTTGGAAAGTGGTTATTCAATAACTACAGAAGATGAAATATTTTATGAAAACCCTTCATACTTGATAGATGAAGAAAAACAAAAAGAAATCTTACAGGAAATCGGTTAGTGTATAAAGCTATTTTTTTTAAGCTTATAGAAAAATGATGGTACTTGAAGAAGACACTAGACGATGTACTCGATGTAGAAAAGTAAAAAGTATTATTGAATTTGATGAGAAGTCTACTGATGAACATTATAAATCTTGTTCAAAATGTCTTGATTATGAAAGAGAATATAAACATCGTAGAAACAAAGAAGTAACAAAGAAAAATAAGCGTACTAGAGATTTGAAAAGATTATATAATCTTTCTTTAGAAGAATATGAAAAAATGGTTGCATTACAAGGTGGAAAATGTTATATTTGTCAAAGAGATAAAAAATTAGTAGTTGACCATAACCATTTAACCAATAAAGTAAGGTCGCTACTATGTGATAAGTGCAATAGAGGGTTAGGTTTTTTTGATGAAGATATTGGTTTTTTAATTGGCGCTATAGAGTATTTACAACTTCACAAGGGATAAAAAAATGAAAGTGTCTAGACAGTTTGCAAAAAGTTTAATGCTAGCAGTACAAAAAAGTATTATGGAACAAGTTGATATTCTTGAAACCTTGGAAGGATTTGAAGTCGTCGATACTGAAGATGGCCTAGTGGTAACAAATCCGCCCATTTTGAAAGTTGATACTGTTACACCTGAAGAAGAATAATCTTGCCTATCTACACCTACCATTGTTCATCTTGTTTAATAAATTTTTGTGTTTCTCATATGTTGTGTGAAAAAATCGAATATTGTGAATGTGGTGGTAAGGTAGAACGAGTTCCAAGTAATTTCTCAAGTTCTGGAGTTATACAAAGGCAGCAAAATAAAAAAGTTGGCGATGATACTAAGAAATTTATTGAAGAATCTCGGAAAGCATTACAATCCCAACGAGAAGAGTTAGAAACACAAAGAACCACGGGTAGATAACAGTTGACTAAACCATTTACATTGATATATAATCACTTATAAATAAATGCTAAGAGCCTATAAGACAGAATTAAACCCAAATAATAAACAAAGGACGCTTCTGTTAAAGCACGCTGGCGCAGCCAGGTGGGCTTATAATTGGGGTTTAGCTAAAAAGATTGAAGAATATCAATCAACCGGAAATTCTCCTTCTGCAATTGATTTACACAAGCAGTTGAATTTACTGAAGAAAACTGAGATATCTTGGATGTATGAAGTCTCCAAAATGGCTCCGCAGGAGGCTTTGAGAAACCTTGATATAGCTTTTAAGAACTTCTTTAGAAATTGTAAGAAAGGTTCTAAACAAAAAGGTTTCCCAAGATTTAAATCTAAGAAAAATGGAGTTGGTTCGTTTACCTTTTCCATGCAAGTCCGAGTAATTAATGGAAAAATCCAGTTACCAAGATTAGGAAAGATTCGACTAAAAGAAACTGACTATTTTCCAACTAATACTAAGATTAGGTCCGCAACCGTTTCGGAAAAAGCTGGCAGATGGTTTGTATCAATTTTAGTTGACGAAGAATTTACCAAAGAGCAAGGTGGTGAAATTATTGGAGTTGATGTTGGAATCAAGACTTTGGCAACTTTGTCCAATGGAATTATTTTTGAAAATTCAAGGTCTCTAAAAAAACACGAAAGGAAACTGCGAAGACGAAGTAAATCAGTTTCTCGCAAAAAGAAAGGATCAAACAATAGAAAGAAAGAAGTCAAGAAGTTAGCGAAGCTACACTACAAAATCTCTTGTACCCGAAAAGATTCAATTCATAAAGCTACGACTGCGATAACCAAGCAGGCAAAAGTTTTGTGTATCGAAAACTTGAATGTTTCCGGCATGATGAAAAATCACAAGCTAGCGAAATCATTGTCGGATGCTTCAATGGGAGAATTTTTAAGACAACTGGAATATAAGGCAAGCTGGGCAAATATTCCAGTAATTAAAGCTGATCGATTTTTCGCTAGTAGTAAGTTGTGTTCGAATTGTGGTTGTCTCAAAGAAACATTAAGTTTAGGTGAACGAATTTATTGTTGTGAACATTGCAATCTTTCTATTGACCGAGACTTAAATGCAGCAATTAATCTAAAAACCTTGGCCGGTAGTTTACCGGACAATAAAAACGACTCTGGAGGCACTCGGTTGGTGTCGGTGAAAGAGGAAAAAAGCACAATTAGTAACAATTGGTAAGTCTTTTATAACGGAATACCAGTAAAGGTTAACAATGATATTTTTAAGCATATTTCTTGTTCTTTCCATATCAATAAATATATTGCTGGTTTGGTATTGTAGAAAGGTTACTGAGCGTCTATATTATGTATCTGAAAATATGGGAGAATTTCATGAAAGAATTGCAGAGTTTGAAGAACATGTAAACGTAATTTCGACAATGGAAACATTTATTGGAGAACCTATTATAGAAAACTTACAGAAACATGCCAGAGCTATGGTAGAAGAAATTAAATCTTATAAAGAAGTTTATTCTTTAACACATGAAGTTCAAGGCGATCAAGTTGTCGAGGAATCTGAAGTTTAATGGCTAGACCTAAAGGTTCTACTAAAAGCGTAGCCAGGCCCGGTCAAGATAAAAAACAATATTTTACTAAAGATCATGAAAACGCTATTCTTGCTTATGTAAAAACTGATAGTCTTCCTATTCGTACCAAACTTTATATTCAGTTCATAGAGCCTTCATTTTCAGAAATGGTAGAAAAGATTTCCTTCACTTATAAATTTAATTCTTTGCCTAACATAAGTTTTCTCAAAGAAGAATGTAAGATTTGGCTTGTGACTATTTTAGATAAATTTGATGTTAATAAGGGCTATAAAGCTTTTTCTTATTTTTCTATTATAACCAAGAATTGGTTTATAGCTAAGACAAAGAAGAACGCTAGTCAAAATAAAAAAGAGATTCAAGGTGAAGATCTTTCCAAAGAGTTAGAATACAAATACTATTCTGATAGTAATGAATACTTTGAGAAGCGTGAAGAGGCTGAATTTTGGATTCACTTCTTGCAAGAGTTAGATCGTTGGGACGACTTAGCTGTTAAGGAAAATGAAGTAAAAGTATTAGATGGTATTAAAGTTTTGGTAGCAAACATAGAAGATATACCAATTTTTAATAAGAAGGCAATTTATTTTTTCCTTCGTGAAATTACCAACCTATCAACCAAGCAAATCGTAGCATCGTTGAATAAGTTTAAAGCAGAATATAAGTTGTTCAAGAATGATTGGGATAACGGCGAAACTTTTTAACATGGCAAAGAAAAATATATATTGTGTTGAAGTGCTAACAAAATTTGTTGTAGAGGCTGAGACAGAAGAAGAAGTTTATCACAAGTCTATAGACTATGCTAAGGAAGAAATTATAAATTCTGGAACGATAGAAAAAGTAGTTTTGATTTCTAGTCTGTCTGACCTTCCCAGCGATTGGAAAGAATTTCATTTGCCTTATGATCAAAAAAATAGTATTACTATAGGTAACCATTTAAAAATACCTCCTAGAGTTATGGGCGAGTCAAAAACTTTTGAAAAACAAGTTGGATTACCTCACGATATGGCATTAAAAATTTTCAATAATATGACAAAAAAAGGGGGCTAAAAGTGCCGAATTATAATGGCAGCAAAGATTATAGCTCTAGAGATTTCAGAAAAGAGTTTATTAAAGTAAAAGAACTGAACCTTCATTATGATGAAGAGACGGGTACTTATTTTGATGTGAAGGAGTTTATTGAAGAATTACTTGAAGAAGTTGATACCTTACGCTTAACAATTGATGTCAAAAATGGAGATATTCCAGAGGAGAATAGTGATGTGAAATAGAATATTTTTGTTGCCTTGTAAATCATTTTAACTTTTAAAGGAGATTTTGAAATGTCACAACAAACATGTAAGAATTGTAAGTTTTATTGTTCTGAGCCACGAGAAGATCAACAAGTTCAAAAGGGTAAGTGTAAGCGTTTTCCGCCTTCAATGATGGTAACCGAGGAAAGGATCCGATACTATTTTCCTATTGTTACAGAATTTGATGCTTGTGGTGAGCATCTTGATAAGCCAGTTTTGCTGAACGATTAAGTTTTTCCTTCCTTTTTTTTCATTGACTTTCTCTACATCCTTTGCTATACTTAATTTAGAGGCAAAATAAAAATGCAAGTTTTTGTAGTTGTAGATGCTGTAATGGGTAGAATTTCTCACATAGAAGCAGTCTTTTCTACTGTAGAGTTAGCTAAGGAATATGTGGAAAAGAATAAACTTAACGCTATGGGTAGGCTGGTTTATCAGCAATTCGAAGTGGACAAGGTGTAGTCATGTTGAATAGTTTTTTATTCTTTTTATCTGGGATATGCTGCTATGCTTTCCTTAGCAAGGTTATGCAATACTATCATATTACTAGTACTTTTTTTGTAACAAACTATTCTTGTTTGCGTCTTGCAAAATATGTTGAAGGAATTTATTATAATACTTTGAGGCTTTCTCGTAAAAAAACGAGAGAGGTAGAAAAAATTAGCGAGGAAGAAGAAAAATATCTTGAGAAGTCTGATGATGCCATGGTAGAAGATTGGAAGAACTTGTTTATTATTACCATGATGAATATGTATCCTCCTAAACTTAGAAAACATTTGCCATTTGAAACTTGGCGTCAAGCTATGAATTGGATGGCAAAAGAAGAAAAAAGATATGGACTGGATAAAGTTTAAAGAATTAGTGTGGCGATTATCAACTACATGGTTTGAGTGATATGAAAAAAATACTTCTCACTGCATGCTTTCTGTTATCTTCCAGTGTAACATTTGCTGGAGAAAGTACAGATATAATAATTAATAACCCGAAATCTGCTAACGCGCTATTAGAAATTAAGTGTGATTTTCAATATAAATTAGGTACTTACAAGTTTTTTAATAGATTCTGGGTGATGAAAAAAAGTAATTCTCTTTTACCTGTTCCATATGGTATGAAGAATTGTGAGATCTGGGTTATAGATGTAAAGGTTTTCTAACAATTTAACAGGAGTCATAATGCGTAGTCTAATCTTCCTTTCTCTAGTATGTTTTGCCTGTACAACACCAAACTCTGGTGGTCAGCCCGAATTTGATCAAGGGGATCCTGCATCTGGTAACTACATGATCTTCCTTAATGAAATTTTAAATAGTTGTTCCGTAGATGGTCGTCAAGGTGCTCTTAGAGATCTTTTTGTTTCTCCTTTAGATACTGACGGTATGGGTCAAGGGAGTCTTGTTATGGGGAATGTTTATTTCGGATTAAACATTCTTCAAACTCCAACGGGTTATAAATTTTCTTTAGTTAAAGAAGATTGCACATTTATGGATGGAAATTATTTGTCTGCCAAAACTTGTAATTCTGTTAATGCTGTTCCAACTTTTGACGGAGAGTATAGTTTTGAAACAAATCGTTTGAGTGGGGTGGTTACTTTTGATTACTCTGGGGTATGCGGCGAATCTGGCCTTGATAACGGGCAAAGTAAGTTAAAATTCGATGGTAATCGTGAAGCTTTTGCAACCGTTTGTAGGGAAGGAAGTTTTTATTGTTACACTGAGAAAGATTGCAAGGGTAAGCTACCGTGGTGTAAAATTCAAGAAGGTTTTTGTGTTGCTTGGAACGCTAAGAGTTATCGAGTGGTTGGAACTTCAGATTGTGTGAATTATTAAATCCTGCCTGGCTGGTTATATCGATACTGCATCATATCCGTGATTTCTTTATAAGGAAAAGTAGTTTTAATTTCTCTGTTAAAGTACTTTCCTTTAGACCCTGCTTTTTGTAATTCTTCCCAAATCCATACAGGTACTTGAGAGTATAAATACTTTCTACCATTTTGAAACGTGATAGTTAATTCTTTTCTATCGGTTTCATAAACCATATCTAAGATATTAGTACTGTCCACATTTAACGCCTTTTCTATAGCTTCTTTAATAAGCGCATAGAATTGTTTAGTTGATAGCATCATAATAATTAGTCTTTTTCTCTATTTACTGCATGGCAAAGAAAAATAAAACTTCTCTTGTAGAGGAAACTGTTGAAAATTGTAGGTCTGATAGAGAACAGGCTCAATGGCTTCTTACAAAACTTATTTATGTTTTAGGTCAAGAACATGATAAACATAGAGAGTATGGTTTAATAGCTGCAAAGTATTTAGAAACTCTTCAAAGATCTAATGAACAAATGGTTAAGATTGCACTGGTACAAAGTAAAAATGAAGTAGTAGATATGGAGTTGTCTGAAGAAGATCGCGAAGAATTGTTTGATAGTATAAAAGACGAAAAATAATTATTTAAAGTTTTCGTAAAAATCTTTTAAACTTGGATAGACTGGGATTTTCATATCTTTTGCTTGTTTAAGATATTCCGGAATGTTAGTTATTATAAATTTAATGACAGATTCGGAAGGGATTAGCCAAAATTCTGTTCTTTTTGGCCTGTTGTGTAATTCTGTAGGATATCTCCTTCCAGTGGGTATGTTTATTTTTGACCATGTATCTACATCAAATTGATAATCGGATTTCCCATAAACTCCAATTATTAGTAATTTGTTCGGATCGTGTATAAGAATATTTTCTCCGGGATTTGTAGAAGAAAAACATACTTCTCCTGTTATGTTTTTAAAAAGGAATAAAACTTCTTTCAAAGGTTTTTTTTTGTCAGCGCGTTGACTGTGCAGAAAGACCCCGGTTGCCGCTTTTTTTTGGTCAGAACTTAAAGTTTTTTCTCTGTCATACAGTTGCGCGATGTTTTTAGCCCAATCAAAGATGACTATATATTTTTTTGGAAGCGAATGGCTTATAATTTTTTCAAAGGTATAATTTCTATCAGTTTGATCTGTGTGACTTATATAATATTGTTTAATTTTTGAGGGAATTTTAACTGATTTGTTTTTTACGAGTTCTTTCACAAAAGTGTTAATATCTTCGTATGTTGGGTCCTTTTCATCTATCGTATTATTTGTTTCGTCATTTTTTACGATATAATTTAATATACTTTGGATATCATTAGAAAGTTCATAAATAGCTTTTTTTACTTCTTCTTTGTTAAACCTAAAATGATGCCAATCAACTCTATCTGCACTCGGTCTGGCTAAGGTGACGCAAGCGCTTCCGGTCGGCTTTTCGTTATATTCATCTTTTTCTTTATATGAAAATAATATTGAGAATTTAACCTCTGGGTTTATTCTTGAGGTTATAATTATGTTATTTTTATCTAGAACTCCTGGGGTAAATTTGAAATCCCGATTAAATTTATTTTCTATTTTTTTAGACATATCGTAAAATATGTCTAGTGCCATTGGTTCTGTTATCACAGAATCATTTTTAATCGCAATATATTCTCTCAGTATTTGTTTAAAATTGAATGACATGTAATAAATAGTTGTTTTCTAATTACTTATGTTATGGCTAAGAATGAACCAACCACACCATTTTATCCTGCTCATGGCATATTAAATAAGTTAGAAAAACCTCAGGTATCTTCTAGAGTTAACCTTGAAAATTATGATGCCTTTACTACAAATAAAAACATCGTCAAGGAATTTTATGCTTATGATGCCGTAACAAATACGGGACCATATAAAGGAATTGTTTTGAGATGGGAAGGAAATAATGTTCCTGAAGCTGGTGGATGGTTAGAAAGTTGGTTTAAAAATAAAGGTACTGCTCCTACTCTAGTAAAGATAAAAGTTAGAATACCTGAACTTCATGCCATGCTACCTATACCTAAACAACTAGGTGGTGGTAACAATCCTGATAATGCAATTATTGATATGTATCCAACCTTCATTGCTCAAAACAATGGAGTAGAATTAGCAAATTACCCTGAGATAGCTTCGTTAGTTTGGGTAGATTATGGTAACAAAGTAAATTTTTCTGATCCTATCTATCTTAGGCCTGTATCTATGGCTCAAGCTGGGGCTGGGGCAAAAGGAGATATTTCTGCTCAAGGCGCACATAATAATAAATGTGGTGGCTTATTACAATCAAATCCTCCACCTGGTGATGAACTAGCTGGTAGAAATAAAGCACTATCTCACTCTGGATTGCCTTTACTACCAAGAAAATTATCTAATGCTAACATAGGTGAAGGTATTCTAAAAGGGCCACAAGTTAATTCTTTAACCGTTTCAACCTGGCAAAAAGAAATGAAGGCTTCTGGCATACCTGGCATAACTTGGATAGGCAACATAAAATTTAATGGTATAGAAGACTCTACGCATGAAAACAATAAAAGAGAGACAATTATATTCTCTCCTAACGTCACGGACTATTCTGCACCATTAGAACTTATTTACTTTTTCCATGGAGCTACTGAATTTGACAAAACTAAAGATTTTCAAAAGCGTTATCCTGCTGCATTAAAAAGATTAGCAAGTGATAATAGAAACTTTATATTTGTTATGCCTGAGTTACCGTGGGGAAAATATGCTGGAGCTAACGCATTAAAAAATGTTAAGAATGGTAATGTCTGGCAAGGTAATGATAACTTTGCTAGTTTTCATGGAGATGTGCTGGCAACAATAAAAAATTCATTCTCTGATAAAGTAAAAATAGAATATATATCGGTTATAACAGTTAATAATGGTACGCTGGCATTATCAAACGCATTCAAAAATGGTATGGATAATGTAAAACCAAATAGGCTAGTTTTAACCGAGGTAACAAAGAATTTTTCTGATCTAGTAGCAACTGCTAAAGAATCTATCATACAAGTGGTAGTAAAGAAAAACTCTGAAGATGAGAAGAGATTTAATCAATATGATGGTAAAGATAAAATAGATTTCAAAGCATTAGATAAGAGTAGCGAAGAAATAAACAATGAAGCCATATTTTATATTGGAAATAAAACAGATAGTCTAAAAAAAGAAGGACAAAAATTACCTGCTCCTAAAAATGCAGACAAATCACCAGGCATAAAAGAAAAAACTGTTATCAATGGGAATAAGGTAACTATAGAACCAGCAGAGGGGTTCAAAGAGAATAGAGTATACGTAGCTCAATTTGGCGTCCTAAAGGGCACTGAAGACGTTTTAGTGAAGGTACCCAGCGTAGGAGCACAACAATTTTTGCACTCTCTAGCGGCCAAGAGACTAGCTCTAATGAGTGCAGCATGGCAACAAGAGAATGCAGGACAGCCAGAAATAAAAATAGCTTCGGGTTGGAGAGCAAATGATTTTGCCACTAAGGCTGATTGGGAAGCTTATCTAAGAGTACAATATAAGGGTGATGTAGAAAAAGGAAAAGGATTAAAAGCTTTCGAGTCTCCTCATAGTGCGGGCTTGGCTTTTGACATTGGAAATTTAGGATTAACTCCAAAGAGTACTACAAATGAGCAACAAAAACAAACTAAGTTACATAAATGGTTAGTTAACAATGCTTATAAATTTGGTATTACACCTTACAAACTTGAGGCATGGCACTGGGAAGTTATGTTGCCTAGAGATAGTTGGGTTAGTGGCAAGGAGTTTACCGATAATCTAGCAGTGAGAGTACTTAATCCTGGTAAAGGAAATAATCTTCCAATGGCTAGCAACGATAATAAAGATTGTGTAGCAACCGTGGCAAGTGTCATGGGATCGTCACCTAACAATCCTAACGGAAGTTTAAATAAACCTGCTAGTGAAGATGGAGAAGTAAATCTTGTGTACACAGATTTTGCTAGGAAGAAGGCTCCACGACCGTCAATTCAAGGTTTGCTAGATGGCGCAAAAAAAGTAGATCAAAAATGGGGTACACTAATAAAAAAATATCAAGGTAATTTACCGTACGGGTTAACATGTGTTCGTATTGCTCATGAAAATGGAGTTGTTGCAAAATCTAAACCAACACCTCACGGTGAGACGGGATTATTTCAAATTTGGTGCGGTCCCGACTTTTATCAAGATTATGTAACATATGGAGTAGATGAAGCAGTGAAACGTGGAAATTTTCAACCTGGAAGATTGGGTGCAAAGTGTAAAAAAATAAAACCTGATTTTAATCCGTTTAATGCAGATGATAATATATGGGGTGGGTTAAGTGATTTTAATGTTCAAGCTAATAGATTGGCTTATGGAAAGTTACAAAGATATTTTCCTAAAGCAGATGTCCAATTTTGGGGATGTGTTAATATCCAGTTGAGTATTGGAGATGGAGCTTTTCCGTTTTTATTGAAGAAAGTTAATCCAACTCCAGGAAATGCTTTAAATGAGTTGTGCAATTATGTTGCAAATAATGGGGAAAGTCTGGTAGAATATGCCGAGAAGGGATTATTTGGGAAAGGAGTAACAGCTAATTCGGTAGTGTCGAGAGTTTTAGTCACTCCTTTTTGGATCAAGGCAGCTCAACAATTAACTGGTGAATCAGTGGCTACAGCAGATTATGGTATGAAATCATTTTTAAATTTTGCTTAATAAATTTTTTCACAAAGGAGAAATCATGTTACGATTTACTGTTTACGGGGCCGTTTGGTGCCAAGGCTGTATAAAAATGCAACATATTATTTGGTCTGTCTTGAGAGAATTTAATCATATTGAGTATAGACACATCGATATAGACACAAGTGAAGAGCGAGATCTTTTCAAGGAAACTGGCAGTAGAACAGTTCCATTTTATACGCTTCAAAAAAATGACAAGATGATATGGTCCGGTGGTGGGGTGATGAGTAAAGATTATCTGAGAAGTGTGCTAGCGAGATATTAAAAATGGGGTGGAAAAAAAGACCGAAAAAAACCGGCATTTGCGATTCTTGTAATGAAGAGAAACAGGTAATTACAAAAAGAAATGGACAATTAGAATGCCTTCTGTGTAACTCAAGAGCGGCTAGAGATAAGTATATAAATACTCACAGGAGAATTTGTTCGCTTTGTTTAGAGGAATCAATTATTTTTGCAGAGAACGATGATAAATTTTATTGTCAAAATTGTTATAGAAATCATATTAAAAATAAAAATGTGTGTTTTTTTTGTAATGAAAAAAAGATTTCTTATTTCAATAAAAAAATAGAAAAGTTTTATTGTTCGAATTGTCATTCAAAATATATACGTGGAAAAAAAGTATGCTCGATTTGTAATGAAGAAGGTATAGTTAATAAATATGATGATGGGAAACCCATTTGTTCTCGTTGTTATCATAAAAACTTTTATGAACCACCAACTGGAGAATGTTATGTTTGCCATAAAATTGATTCTTTACCAGTTCCAGTTGACGATCAAAAAAGGATATGCAGAAATTGTGATTTAGCATGCAGAAGAAAAAACGATGCTAAATTTAATATAATACAAAGATTAAGATCTCGTTTATCAAATGCTTTTAGAATTTATTCTAAAAATGGGAAGGTAAATTCATCTAAAGAATATGGCATAGATTATCAAGCTATTTTTGAATATATTGGCGAGTGCCCTGGAAATAGAAAAGATTATCATATTGATCATATAAAACCTTTATGTTTATTCGATTTTGATGACCCTGAACAAGTAAAAGAAGCATATCGGGCAGATAATCACCAGTGGATGTTAGCTTCTGAAAATATAAAAAAAGGTTGTAAATATATTGAACCCGTTTTAGGAGAGGAAGATAAAAAAAATGAGTAGCCTCAAAAAAGCATTAGATCGTGATGGTCTTTCCGATGAAACAAAAAAAATAATTGGTAACACTTCTTACTCTGCCAAAATAGATGCTCAAGGTATTGCTGGATCGACTTTATCTGAGCCAGTTCCGAACTATATTTCTACGCCTAGTGAAATTGTTTTATCAAACAAATCCAATAGTTGGATAGTGCTTGGTCGGGATCGTCCTGGATCCCGTCTATCCGGTTACGGTGGTCGGGGTGATTCTGGTGCAGCATCTATAGATCTTGTTGTAGGCCGTAATGGCAGTAATGTAAAACAAGTTGATGTGAGTAACCAGCAACTCTGGACTGACTCTGATTTTGTTAATGATTCTGCCAGGATATACATTTCCGCTAAAGCCGACATTGACGATTATTTAAAACTTGACGGTACTAATCATAAAACTAGATCGGCGGTCGGGATTAAAGCCGACCATATTCGAATAGTGGCTAGAGAAAAAATAAAATTAGTGACCGGCACTGACGACACGAATTCCCAGGGTGGTTTAATAAATGAATTATCTGGTATAGAAATTAACGCTGGTAACAATAGTGAATCCTTACAACCAATGGTCCTAGGTTCCAATGTTGTCTCTGCTTTGTCAGGAATTGTTAATCATATAGATTCTTTAGCGGGTATAGTAGATTCTTTAACCATGATTATTTTTGACTACAATCAGCAGATCGCTACCCATTTTCATATTAGTCCGTTCTTCGCTCAGTGTACCACTCCCAGTGAAGTTCTTATTCCTGAAGGAACCAAAGCTAACATTAATCTTCTTCAAAAGGTTAAGCGTAGTATTTTAAATTTGAAAATAAATTTGGGATCCTTTAAAATAACTCATCTCGAACAGGTAGGTAAAAATTATGTATGCTCGCGTAGGAATAAGGTTAACTAATTAACTTATGCAACTTAAAAAACTTCTTGAATCATTTAACCAATTTTTAGAAGAATCCGTTACAGATGTTGTCTTCCATGGTACAGAATTTTCAACCTTGTTGGTAGTTTTAAAAAATAATAAGTTCACTACATCTGTTGCTAAAGGTATTTCTTCCGACGAAAGAGATAACAAAGGAAGAATTTATTATTTCTCTACCGCTCGGTCAATAACCAGCACCTATTTGACAGGTCTTGGTTCTAGGGCTGTTCTGCTTAAGCTAGATGGTCGGAAGTTATCTCAAAGATATAAGTCTACCCCAGTTGATTATTATAATAAGTTTGACAAGTCAACAGGGGGATATGATGAAATGGAAGACAGAATTGTAACAGACAAGCCGTCAATCGATAATGCCTTAAGTTATATCCTAGAAATTCACTGTCTTGCAAAATATGCAGAGACCACAGAGCAAGCGCAAGATTATTATAAAGTCCAGAGTATCGCAAACAAAAATAACATTCCAATTTACTTTTACACCGATAGCGATTCTTTTTATCTCTTGAACAAGAAAAAGGCTTTGTCTGCTGAAAACGCCGTAAAGTTCATAGCTCAGAAACAAGGTGAGCCGAAAGAAAAAGAGAAGGATGCATATTGGGACAGCTTATCTTTTGACTCAACTGATGCAAAAGATCTTGTTAACATCCTAAAAGCAATTGAGGTTGGTAACAAAGATTTGATTTCTAGTGATAATCATTGGAAAAGATTTATTTTAAGTTATCCTAGAGATTTTAATAGTCACCTTCCGATAATGATTCAAAATGATAGAAAAAGTCCTAAAAATAGGAAATATATAGACGACATTCTTCACTATATGAAGAGTAAAAAACTGTCTACTTTTGATGATTTTAGAGAATACTTGAAGGTTGAGTTGGAAAAGCTGTACACGGAAACCTAACTTATTACCTCAATATATTTTGTTTGCCAGTCTGTTCCGCCACAAAGTTCACAGTATGAATTATCTGTAAGGTATACAAGTTCCTCATCTAAGTGTTCCCAATTAAAATTATACATTTTTATGTTTTGTTCTTGGTTTTTTGTTTTTTTATCATCAATGTGAAGTATTATATAAACATTGTCACATCTATACCAACTTGTGGGGAATTTGATTAAGTCTCCTATTTTTAGCAATTAACCTTCCTCTATTTCTGTTAATTCCCAAAATGGTTTAAGTTCTCTATCCTCTTCTTCATTTTCTTCTAGTAGTTCTTGCTCGTCTCTTTTATTTTTTCTTTCCCGCGAGTTCATAAAGTCTACACTTACATCACGTTCATTCCCTTTAAACTTACTACTCCTACTCATTTCAGATTCCTTCTCCTTCAGACAGGTTATTGATTTCTTTTTTACAATTATTACAAACAAAAAATTTCTTGCCTAGTGCCCAATTTTCTTGTGGATTATTGCTATGACAATTACAAAACTTACTTACGCATTGTTTTTTTACATACTCTTTACCATCATTTTCCTTATCCCATTGATTGAGTAAATCTTTTATATCTACAGGTTCATCAGGTGTGGCTTCGTCAGGATCAAAAAAGTTAAAACTTGATTGTGGAACGCCTTGATAATTTCCTTGTGGTTTGTGACCCACAGAATTAAAAAATGTTTGTTCATATGCATCTACAAGTTCAATAAGTTTATCTAGTTCATCATATTCCGGCGTGTTTGGTTGTGCAGTCCAAAGATCGTCCATTCTTTGAAGTGCTTCATCATAATCTTGTTCATTGTTAATTTGCGTAATCATTTTTTTATTCCTTATTAGTGCTTCCAAATCCACCCCTAGATTTCCTACTAATATACATATTATTATAATCTTCCTTAGAAACTTCTTCAATCTTTCCAAATATATTAGCGCGCACAACAATTTGTACAAGTGGCTTTTTTTCGATATCTACATTATCCAAAAATTGATGACTACCTGTAGAATTATAGAAAGCAACTTTTAATTCGTCTTCAGGACCACAGTAGCTAGGGTCAATGAGTCCTACATGGTTAGCTAGTAAAAGTCCGGGGTAACGCTTTGGAGTGCTGCTACGAAGTAAAATTTCATAGTGGTAGCCAATTGGGGGAATTCCTACTAAACCTGTTGGGAGAATCTTAACTTCTCCAGGATCAAATCCATAACCTACTTTTTCTTGTTGCCATTCTTCATTAATGTACTCGCTTACATGTTTTTCCCCTGGCAATAAAAATAAATCCATACCTAGAGCTTGTTCTTCTGCTTGCCGAGGAAGTTTAGCTAAGGGATTAATTCTAACAAACCTGCAATCAACGTGCATGTTATTCTCCTAGAATTTCTAAAGCAATAATTTCTTTGCCATCGTCATATACATATGCTCTTAACTGTGAGTCAAAAGGCCTACAGTCAAATTCCCTAACAGTTTTTCCGACGTGAGTTCCAAAGTCGCATGTTCTTTTTATTTCTCTTTTCCAATTGCTTTCTTTGCATGCCAAAGATTCGTCCACTTTATCTCCTGCAAAAAGATTAGAAATATACCCATTATTATTTTTAACAAACTCTACAATTGCTTTTTTACACGTTTCAGTTGAAATTTTCATTTCAATCCTCTGTGAATGTTAAATATATTATGACTGGTTTTAGAGAATTGTCAAGTCTATTTTTTCAGGAAAGCTGCCCAAATTGTAGCACTAAACCCTAGACTTGTTAGAGCAGAAAAAACAATCCAAAAAACTTTTGATGCATTTCTTTTCCACGATTCTACCACTTTTACTCTAGCATACAAACCTTTTTCAGGGTCTAGAATTGTATCGGCAAGTTTAACTGTATGTTCTTTAATTTCTTCAATAAATTTGTCTTGGTAGGAGAGTTTTTCTAGGATAACATCAAATTTATTTTCTACATCACATTTATTTTTTGGGAATAGCTGGCAGTTATTGTTGGAATTACGAACTGGTTCATGAGCAGCCATAACTTAGATAGTCCGAAGTAGGAATAATTTCTATTTACCTTTGTCACTAAGGAGAAAAAAATGGAGTTCAAAAAACTTATTGAATCATTTAAACAATTTCTAGAAGAAACGGTTACAGATATTGTTTATCATATTACAGATTTAGAGTCGGCTGCAAAAATATTGGAAACAAACAAATTTTTAACCTCTATTTCAAGAGGTGAAGATATGGAAAACCCGTCTAGCACTAAAATGAGTAAAGGAAAACAATATTATTTTTCAGTAGCAAGATCTACAATGAGTAGTTATTTTAAAGAATTCCATAGTCCCGCTGTGATTTTTGTGTTAGATGGAAACAAACTCTCCCAAAGATATAAAGGAATCCCAGTAGACTATAATAGTAGTTTGAGGTTTAAACATCACAGTTTTGATGAAATGGAGGATAGAATTGTTACCGATAAGCCGTTTATTGAAAATGCGAAGAATTATATTATGGAGGTTCATTGCTTTATTTGGGGTGAAGAATTTTATAGTCACGACGCTGACTTTTATCATGATGTGAAAAAAATAACAGAAGATAATAATATTCCTATTTTTTTATACATAAAAAAGAAACCATTTCTGTTTTTGAATAAAAGTAAGTCTATTCCATCGCACAAAATAGATTCTTTTTTGGTAAACAATTCCTTGGGCTGGAAGAAAGTAAGTCGTTATAATGATCCGTTTGAGAAGGAACTTGAATCTCTAGTAAATATAATCAAGAATTCTGAATCTGAAAATAAACAAAACATAAATAACGAATGGAAAGAAAGAATTCTTGCTGCACCGAGAGGGTGGGAGCAATATATTAGTTCTATTATCAACAATAGCGATATGCATCGTCACAAGAGAGAGATAATGGACTTTGTTATTTCATATATGAAAAAAAATAAACTTTCTTCATATACAGAACTCGGAATCTTTTTAAAAAATAAATTAACAGGTAAAATTTAGGAAATCTTAATGTCTACCATTGATACCATTCCATCAAAAGTTTCCGATACTGCCATCAGGCCAGACGATACCGGCAACGCTGTTAAACTTATTCAAAGTTTTTTAAATAACCAGCCTGGTATGAAGGATCAGCAAGAACTTTTTCTTTCTACGGGTGGCGTTGATACTTCCTTAACAAGTGCAAAGATTTTCGGTACTTACGAAATTGAAACTCGTAAGGCTATTAGGGATTATCAAAATAACAACAAGTCTAGGATGAAAAAACTTTCTCAGGCTACCGATGCTGATATTGAGAAAGAAATAAACTTTGGATACATTTCATATATTACTGGTTTAGTTCTACAAGAAGACATGGGCTTGAAGCCTAATCCTGTGCAGGAAGAAATAAAAAAACCTGTCTTTGATACTCCAACTAAAAAACTTGAAGAGGTATTGTCTCCACCAGCCAAAATAGAAAGTGTTCCAGAAGCGACTTTTTATGTTAAGACAAAAAATCCTACGCATAGGTTAGCTCTACGTAAGGCTCCTGCTTATGTGAAGGTTTCTAAAGAAGCAGACCAGGATGAAGATAAAAAGGGTGAGCGAGTTGATATGATGCCTAATGGTACTCTATTAAAGGTTATAGAACCTCATGTAGGGTATAACTGTGAGTGGCATCAAGTTGAAGTAGTTGATCCAGATTCTAAATGGATTTGGGTTAAAGAAATACAGAAGGCAGATGATTTATTCTGTTATGCAGAATTTGTTCAACCTAAAGATGAAAAAAATATTCTTATCCCTGTAAATTGTATTGATTGTACTGAAGTCATTACAGGATCAGAAAGAAAAACTCCTTTTCCTGATTGGACAAAGTTAACTGAATGTGAACCCTTTTATGACGAAGAGACTTGCAAATTTTACATCGTTGTACAATCTAGTGAAGAAAACACTACGGAAGAACGTATTATAGAACAAAAAAAAATTGCTGCCATAGATGGCGTTAGGATGTTGCTAGAGTTTTACGACAAACAATGGAGTAAAGAGACTCTTGATAAATTAGTTTCATCTGTTGGTGATAAAATTATTGGTAGTAAAGATTACTTTCTTGATGGTAGACCAAGTTCACAGTTAAAATTTCTTGTTGGCATACCTGGAAAGTATTTTAGAGCTATTCCAAGAACAACTGAATTTTTAGAAAATATTCCTACGCTTGGAGGAATTTTACCTGAAGGTTGGCGAACTGTTTCTTTTAAGTATGGAGATTTTAAAGCCAATCTTGAAGTAGTAACAAAAAGATTTGACGAGTACGCTATAGAAATTGATAACTTTGAAGGTGAAATTCTTGACTATGATATAAGGGAAGAAAATAAAAAACTCAAAGCATTTCCTAAAGTATTTGAACAATTCCTAAAATGGAATGATGTCCCTCCTTCTGATGATAATCAATTTGAAATTGGATTCTCTGGCCCATGCTTTCAACTTATTTATGTTTTATGGAAACAAGACGTTATTGGTACCCCTTTAAGAATTGGCTTAGAATGTTTTAAACAAACAGAACCAGTTCCATTTGAAAGAACGATGGGTTATGTTTTCTACATGTTGGAAATGGGGAAGGACATAAAAAAAGAAAAGCGTAGGTGGATTAGTTTTATTAACAGCTATACGTGTCCATTACCAAGAATTGTTATGTCTGCCCCACCAAAGAAAAATGTTGAGGTGGTTGCGAAACGCCATGACGAGAAACCAGTTAAAACCACTAAAGAAAAAGAAGTAGAAGACCGTGAAATTGAAACTTTTAGAGATAAATTTATAAGTGTTCGTAATACGCTTATGGAATTTGTTGGTGATCCACTTTTAGCTTGTGATAATTCAGAAATAGATAAAATTTCTACGCTTGATGAGCTGTATGACAAAGTTTTAAACAAGATAAGTCTGAAGTCTCTTACATCGTTCATTGCATCTTGTGTAATGGCAAACTTGTCTATTCCAGATATCAATAAAATTATTTGTGATATGGTTTTGAAAGCGTTGCCACTTGATCAGTTAGAAAAACTAAATTCTTTACTGGCTAATAATGCGTTTACTAAAGTTCAAGATAAACTTGCAAAATTATCTACCGATCCAAAATTTGCAAATGTTACACCTTCAATAAGATTAAAAACTGCTATTATTGATGGAGCAACAAAAGATGAAATTTGTAGTGCCATTAACATTTTAGACCCTGGCCTTATAGCATTCCAATTTGCAAAGTTATTTCCACACATTAACATAAGATTATTTATTCCACCTATTATTAACTTAAAAGATCTTTTACCTACGGCTGACACTCTTAGAGAAATCCGTGCTTTATTAGAAGAGGCTATCAAGCAAGCCATATCTGCTGCATTGTTGTCAGTAATTAAAAATTTATTTAAGACACTATGCAAATTATGCGCAGCTAGAGGTTTACCAAAAGCAGATGGAAATTTTGGAGATGTTAATCTTAGAGATGAGTTACCTCCTGGTATAGATCTTAGTAAGTTTGACATTCCTGAAAACATCGATGATTTTTTTGGTGATTTATCTTCTATTTTAACACCTAATGAGTTATGTGCTTTGTTAAATGGTGAAGCCCCAATAGAAGTTTTAAATGTTGTTAAGTCTCTTTTAAGACGTAAGTACCCTGATTTATTTATAAGTTTAGACGACACGAGCAAAATAAAAAGTTTATTTTTATACCTTGGAAAATTTGTAGATCCAAGTTTGTGTGCTGAAATTGAAAAAGGAAGCACTACTGGGGTACCTTCAAGTCTTTGTGAAGAGAGGGAAAATATAAAAAGAAGTTTGCTTGATGGTAGAATGTCAGATGCTCAAATTCAAGAACAGATTGACACCGAAAAAGAAAGAAGCAAAGATTTACTTAAAGCACTTCTTGAATTAACTGATGATGGTATATTAGAAAAAATTCTTCCTCCTATTACGAGAGACCCTTGTGATAAGTCTGGAAATAATACTCCAGCTTTGAGAAGCCTTGTACCTCATGACCCTCCATCAATACAAAAATTAAACGATCAAGTAATAGAAACGATGTATGGTAGTATTGAAAGTACATTCGATGCTGACCTAAAAGGCTTTATAAATTCTTTACAGATTACACCAAATTATCAGGTGAATAAAGAAGAAAGTGGAAAGTTATATGATCTCGAAAGAAAACTTTCTTCCGATCTTAGCGAGGAAGAAAAAAATAAAAAATTAGAATTAACAGTAAAACAAAATTCTGTTTCTGCTATTCCTGTTGTGCTTCCAGTTTTGCGAAGAAGTCTGAAGGATAAGAATAATTTCTTTATCAACACTAAAGGAAAACTATATAACAATTTAGAGTTTAGATATCCTATTCAAGATCCTGAAACCTTAGCATTGTTTGAAGATTTAAAGAAACGAGCACAAGCGTTGACAAAGGAAGAAATAAAAAAGATTGTAGCAGATACTCCATTGATTATGGACTTCTTTAATAATCTGAACAGTAATATGTTTCAATTAAACAGAGTTGGGAATACTTGCCCTGCTACTTTAGGGAGTTTTGATAATCCTTCACAACCTGAAGATGTGATAAGTCCTGACGCTATTATTTCTTATAGATTATTTTCTAAGGTGGGAGAAAATAAAAAAGATGATTATCACTTCCGGATCTTAGATCCTATTTTTGGTCAAGATGGTGTCTTTACAAATTCTATTGATATTGACCAAGATATAAAAAATTACTTTGCAAACTTTGGATTACCATTAGATGCTTCGCTACCTAGAGCAACTTTTGCAAACATGATTCAGAAGACATATCTTGACGTGGTTACGCCGGATAGCAAAGAAAAAATAAAAGCTAACGTAAAGTTATTTGCATATGCTTACAATGAATTATATGAAGAGATATTTGAAAATCTAGTAGAGAAGTGTACATTGCAAATATCAAATTCAGAATTGTTTGATGCTAACATTTTAAATAATGTGAAGTGGCAACCTGATAAAGAATTTGCTGAGGATTGTAAAACGAGTCCGAAAACAAGTTTGCTTGGTGTTGAAGATATTATGGAAAGCGTTAAGCAGCAATATGAACGCGAAATTGGTAAGTGTCCAGATTTATTAGATGAGATTGCTTCTAAAATGGAACCAATGGAACGTGCTGGTATAAGTGGTGCTGTTACGGCATACGTAAAAGTTGAAACCATAGAAGAACTTATGAGAAGCATATTTGTTTTTACTGAGTTTAAATCTGCCGATCTTTTTGCCGATCATTCATTTATTGACTATCTCGTTAGAAGGATTAAGCAAGGGATAGAATTAAAAGATCCTGATTTTTATAAAACTATTCTAAGGGAAAGTAAAAATATAGTTGCCTCCAAGGGTTCATCGATTAAAGACCCATTTGATACTGATGAAAGTATGAATACTAAAAAAATAGTTGATGATACTAACCCTGACTGGGTTGATGGTTCTGCCGCATTAGAATGGCTTATAAAAAACAACATTAAAAATATGTCCTCAAACCTTGAGGAAGTATTACAGTTTAACAAGTCTGAAAATATCTATGAAAACTTATTTGACCAATGGTTCCCAATGAGAGGTTTAATAGAAAGCCATAGAGGATATGAAGATTATTTAAAAAATCCTTTAGGCGATTTTACAAATGTATTGACAATTGGAGGAGCGGTAGAGAGTCTTGCAGTTTTGTTTCAAGATAACAACGCAAAAGGTAATTTTATAGTAGAGAAATATAAAAGATTTTGCGAACCCTTGGATGGTAAAACTAGTGTAGCTACTGCTGATAAACAACAAAAAACAGATTCAAAATTTAGATACGGTTTACGTTTATCGTTTATCCCAAGTACGGCGGTAAACTTTAAGAATGATGTGTTGTCAATCTCTGTAGACCCTGCCCTGGCAACAAAAGAAAATAGTTACGCATTTATGTATAATACTGATAGTTCTACAGGTGGAGAGTTTACTAAATCAAATAAAGAAACTCATGTTATTATACCATTGGCATTTGCTGAAGAGGAAGATTTAAGGGATGTAAACCTAAATGGAGAGGAAGAAAAAAATAAGTTTGTTGAATTGAAGAAGAAGCTAGTCAATACTATAGAGTTTAGAACATTGTTTAACTTTGTATTCCCACTTAAAAGAATCTTATCATTAAGCGCAATATACAGCATCATCGGTACAGGGAAAGAAGCAAAGAATGCAGAATTTGCATTTGAGAATAGTAAAAGAGTAGTGAAAAATTTAATCCAAATCCTTCTACCAACCAACGAGGAATGGTGGCAGAAAAAACTACCTGGTTCTGATAATGATGCGTTAAGAGAAAAATATAATAGTAACGTAAGCACGAGTGGGGCACCTGGGTATGAAGCATTAGCATTACAAGCTGTAGGACTTATAGCAAAAGGAATGGCTGGAAAATTTGATAGTTGGTATATTCTCGCGAAAAAATTATTTGATTTTGCTCCGGATGCGTTACCTGCTGGACTTTCACCTGCATCAATTTTAGGAATGCCCCCTGTTAATTTAATTCCGATTATTGGAGTCTTTCCACCCCTAACTATGCTTGGTATGGCAGCTCTTGCTTTTGGCCTGTTACCAGGGGAAAAGAAAAAAATGTTACAGAATAGTGAGAAAGAGAAACAGAAACAATTAGAAAACTGTAAGGATAAAAAATAGTCATGGCTCAAGGTATTTCCTGTGCGTTACCATTAGTAATTGACACTAGCGATGGTGCGTATCATTTAATTAAAAATTACAAAGACATGGTGCGTCAAAATTTAAAAATGCTCTTATTAACCTCGCCGGGTGAACGGGTTTGGGATGCCAACTACGGTGTAGGCATAAAAAGATACTTATTTTTACATAACATTTCAAGTGTCCTAAATGATATCCACACCCGCATCATGACTCAATGTCAAAATTTTATGCCGTTCCTAGACATTCAAGATATACAGTTTTTCACTTCGGATAATGATCCTAACGTAGATGTAAACGCTATAGTAATAAAGATATCTTACAGTATTATACCGTTGGGGGAAGATGACACTTTAACACTTAATGAGAAGTTAAGTTAGAGTTTATCGTAGTGGTTACTTAAATGACTTATCCATTCCCAGCCCTTGCAATTATCTGCAAAAGAGAACATATTTATTTTAAAAACATTGTCATATCTTAATGGTTCACTTGTTACTAAATAAATATTTTTAGTGAGACGACTTTGAATCAAATCACCAACTTCAAAGTTTGTCATTTCTAAATCTTTCTCTCCATTTTTCTTCCGCTTCTTCTATAGATTCTTCACTTTCCCAATCATCGATAAGAGTTTTTGGATCGTCTGCATATCCTAGTTGTTCTGCAAGATAGATAAGTGATGGATTATTATATTTTCTACCTCGACGAAAAATTCCATGGCTATAAACTTTTGATATCCACGTACCTTCGTTTTCAACTTCTATTCGTGCAAAAAGTACGTGAACATGTTTACCATCTTGTTCTTCTTTTATATATTTTAAACTTCCATCTGAATAATTATAATGATATTCATTAGCCGCTTCTTCTGGCGTTTCTGCTTCTATCGCCTTATAATTTGATATTGCTGGAATTACCATTCTACAATTAAAATTTGTCATAATTCCTCAAATATACCTAAATGATCTTCTGGAATTAAAGTTTTGTGATTTTTCGTAACATTTAAAACACCAATCATTCTTTGATCTTCTACGACTTCCCAAAGCACATCATCCCCACCATCGCCTAGAACTAGATATATGTCTGTATCAAATGGGCCTTTTATCTTTATAAGTTGCCCTTGTTTTAGTTCTTGTAACTTCATTCATACAATATACCATACTTACCAAAATTTTCAAGTGGCAACAAAAAAATAATCTATTCCAATTTGCTAATTACTACACAACAGTAAGGAAACTACACCTTGGCACAGAAAAGACGTAAAGTAGGAGTTGATTACTTATCTACCGATTTTAATAGTATTAAAAATTCTCTAGTAGAGTACGCTAAACGATATTACGAGAATAGTAATAAAGATTTCTCAGAAAATAGCTTTGGTAGTATGGTTACCGACATGACTGCATATGTAGGTGATATACTATCATATTACTTAACTTATTCTGTAAATGAAAGTTTTCTTGATAGTGCTTTAGAATATCAAAATGTTATAAAAATAGGAAGATCTCTAGGATACAAATTTAAAGGTGTTCCAACTTCATATGGCGTCTTAACGACATACGTTATGATCCCGTCAGACGGTCAAGGAAGACCAGATATAAGATATTTTCCTACACTTATGAAAGGTTCAAGATTTAGTTCTAATGGTGGGGCAAGTTTTACACTTAGAGAAAATATAGACTTTAGCAAGAGTGACAATGAAATAATTGTTGCTGCTGTAAATGATAACGGGTCACCTGCTAGTTATGCCGTAAAAAGTTTTGGAACTGTTCTTAGTGGGGATTACAATGAAGAAATTATTAGCATTGGAAGTTTTCAAAAGTTTCTTAAAGTTAGATTAAGTGGCCAAAATATAGCAGAAGTGTTAGAAGTGGTAAGTCAAGAAGGTGACAGTTGGTATGAAACGGAGACGTTGAGCCAAAATGTCGTCTGGAAGGAAATAAATAATGTTAACGCTGCAACCGACGGTGCATTATCAATCTTAAAACCTATCACAGTTCCTAGAAGATTCTCAGTAGAACAAGATGGAAATGGGAATACTTTTCTACAGTTTGGAGCAAGTTCTGGTGAAGATATATTAGCAAATAATATTTTAGATCCTACCAATACTACGCTACAGCTTCTAGGAAGAGATTATATTTCAGATACGAGTTTTGATCCGTCAGAATTGTTAACAGGTGATGGAATGGGAATAGCTCCGTCTAATACACAATTAAGAGTGCTAACAAGAAATTTAAGTATTCAAAACTCTAACGCTGCACAAAATAGCATAACGGAAGTAACAAGTCCTATATTTGAATTTAGGAATAGAGTAAGTTTAAATACAAATACTATAAATTCTGTTGTAAGTTCTCTAGAGGTTCTAAATGACGAGCCAATTTTAGGTGCAATATCTTTGCCTACTAGTGAAGAATTAAAACTAAGAATTGAAGGCAATTACGCTAGTCAAGATAGATGCGTAACCGGACAAGATTTTAAGGCAGCAATTTATAACATGCCTGCTAAATTTGGAGCAATTAGACGCTGCAACGTGATGACGGATATCAACTCGTTCAAAAGAAATTTAAACATTTATCTGGTTAGTGAAAACTCTGATGGAACACTTGTTGCGCCATCAAATACTATCAAACAAAATTTGAAAAACTGGCTGGCAAGTAAAAAGTTAATTGGTGATACTGTAGATCTACTTCCCGCCATAATTGTGAATGTTGGTATAAACTTCGAAATCGTCGCGCAACCTGAAAAAAATAAATTTAGCGTTTTACAAATAGCTACTGATGAATTAATTTCTCAATTATCAACTGTGCAAGATATAGGTCAAAGTTTCGACGTAAGTGCAATATATCAAATATTGAAAAATATACCAGAAGTTTTGGATTGTGTTAGTGTAAATATTATAAATAAAAATGGCGGGAACTATTCTGACGTGTCTGTAAATATTGACCAATTACTTGATCCAAGTGGAAGATTTGTACGTTGCCCCAACAATGTGATATTCGAAATAAAATATTTACGTAGTGACATTCAAGGATCTGTCTCCTAATGATTAAAAAATATGTTTGTACCGCAGACAATGTTATAACCGACGCTTATCAAAGTAATAATAATTACCGCGCCACTTCGAGCAATCAAGGAAATTCGGATACATTACAAGTATTTATGACATTTGGGCAACAATCTTCTAACTCTCGTGAACGGTCTAGAATTCTTTTAAAGTTCCCTACTGATCAAATTGCATTAGATCGTTCTCTTGGTAAAATACCAGCCAGTGGATCAGTTAACTTCTCTGTTAAGTTATTCAACGCACCACATCCATTTAGTCTGCCAAGAAATTATTATTTATGCCTGTCAGCTTTAAGTGGAGCACTTTTTGATGAAGGAATTAGTAATGATAGTGATGAGTTTTCTCAAGATGGAGTGAGTAACTGGATGACGTGTAATTCTTCTTCTACTGGGATTGCATATTGGCAAAACCAAGGTGGTGATTTTTATCACGGAAATTATATCCCTAATTCAACTTTTCCATCTTATACTTCAAGCATTCAAACTTTGGGTACGGAAGATTTAGAACTTCAATGTACAAGTTTAGTTGAGGAATACCTAACAAATAATAAACCTGACTATGGGATGGCTCTTTATTTGCACCCGACAAATGAAAATGCCATTAGTTCAAGCTACTATGTAAAAAAATATTTTTCTCGTTCCTCTGAATTTAGATTACAACTTCCAGTTTTAGAGGCGCAATTTGATGATTCAAAATTTGACCATCGTGGAAATTTCTTTGCATCGTCAAGTCTTTGTGATGTTGAGAACCTTAACACGATTTTTTTAACCAATCGTATCCGTGGCAGTCTTAAAACTATCCCAGGTACCGCTAGTGGCATTTATGTACGAGTATATGATGATGCCTCTTCAGGTTCTTTACTCACTCCTACAGTCATTACAGGTGGCTTAGTTTCGACAGGAGTGTACAGCGCATCATTTGCTTTAGCTACTACAAGTTCAGTAGTATATGATAGATGGTTAGATTCTACTCTTACTCAATGTTATTTTACAGGTGCTATTAATATTTCCAATTTTTCTTCTCAAGGTGATTCACAAGAGGAACAGTTTATTATTTCTATGCCAGGGCTAAAATCTTCCTATACTCCAACCGAGACAGCGCGTTTCAAAGTGTTTTGTAGAAATAAATCATGGTCTCCTAATTTGTATGCTGTAGCCGTACAAGATCAGTCATTTGAACTAAGTGGAGATTTATATTATCAAGTTCGTAGAGTAGTAGATAAATTTATTGTTACAGACTTTCTTACAGGGTCTAATAGTATTCCTCCTGCTACACGTTTGTCACGCGATATAAGCGGTTCATATTTTAATTATGATATGGCTAACTTGATGCCAGATTTTGCATATGAAATAAATTTTCTTCACAAGAGACCAGATGGCATAAATTATGAAGAATTACCTTATAGTTTTAAATTTATGGTAGAAAGGGAGACTATTTAAGATCATGGGATTTAATTTTAGAAAAATATTAAGAGAAAACCTTGATGCGATTAAATATCCTGGAGACGACATAGAAGATGAAGAAGCTATAAACTACGCTCTAAAATATGGAAGGAGGGAGAGCGTGGGAATAGATAATGCAACAAAACCAAGTTACTCGTTAGAAATTGATAAGCTCCCAGAAGATATCTCTAGAAAACTTAAACTTTTGTACGATAATGATACTAAAATAGAAATTGATGATCATCTCTACACTGTAGACAAAATTCTTGGTAGTTATAAAATAAAACGCTGGCGGTAGAAAAAGAAACTATCTAGAGTAGTTTGAGTTGGTGTTCGTAGGCTTCTCCTATAACGTCTGAATCGAGCCATTTTACTTTCCATAGCCCACGGAGATTATAATCTCTTGCCGGGCTTAGTAAAAGTGCAATATATTTTAAGTTGTTGTTCCAAACTACTAAATCACCTATTTCAAATTTTGTCATAGTTTTGTTCTATAGAATGAGGTGAAAAAAATAATTTATTGCCAGTGGCTAACTCTACGAAGTGAACTACTTCCATGGCTTCTAGATAAGCACCTTCCATGTAAGACACATCAATTGGTTTGCTGATGATTAAAATACATTGTTTTGGTCCACTTTTACTCCGCAAAATCATTCCAGGCTCAAGAATCATATTCAAATCCTAGCACAGCTTTAAATTTTGTCAAGATGTTCTTCCCCGTATGTTGCACGATAAAGGGAATCAAAAAATAAAACTTGGTATGGGAGCGTAAAAATTTTATTATCAAAAATGTTTATTATGACACCTATGCTGCCATGGTAAGAGGAGAGTTCAAGATTTAACTTAACTAAGTCTCCGATAGCAAGCATCTTCCAGTCCCATCACAAAAATCGCATTTCCGAGTATCACGGTAGTTACCATTTTCGTTAGAAAAGTCTTCTTCAAAATAACCTCTACCATCGCAGTCAGGACAAAATAATAGAGAATTTTCTACTTTGTTGCACGTATGAATTCTTTCATCGATTGGGTGTGGGACTTCTTCTGTTCCAATTTCTGCTTCTATATTGCAAGCTTCACAAGAACCATGATATCCTTGATGACATTCATTTCTTTTTAATCTAATTATTTCTTTCAATAATCCGTCTTTATTCCAATAGTTGTGGTCGATTGGGTCAAGAATTTGTCGTAATTCTGCACATATATCAGTCCAGCCTTCGCTCCGACCTGAATTAAAAACTGGCCCGTCTGTTCCACAATATTCTTTTAAGGATTGCTCGACTTTTACAACAGCATCCATTCTTCTGTTCGATGTATAAATTGCGTCTGTTTTTCCATTACAAGCTTCAACGTAATTGTTGATTGCGTTCCACAGATTAATTTTTAACGAATTCATTTTATGTTCCTTGTATTATATGATACAGTTTCAGTATCCCAAGGGACACTATCTAAGTCATCTTCCTGATTAAAATAATCTTTTTCATCCCACGGGCAAACGTTCTTTTGTATTGCTTTCCATTCTTTTTTTGATGGAACTCTAAACTTTCCGACCGGATGAGTGCTTCCATCTTGAGGGCACTCATATCCACCTGGTGTCCAAAGATATTTTCCCTCCCAGACGGAAATTCCTATTGGTGCATCATCTAGACCAAGATCGGAAAGAGATCTAACTCCAGTTTCTTGCATTTCATGTTTTAGTGAAAACCCAACAGTAAATAATACAATTCCATCATATCCATCGCTAGCTAAAACAGCTTTGGAATTTTCTTCATAAGTTCTCGCTGAGTAATTTTCATAGAGTCTCTTACTTAAAGAAGTACCCGTTGGTTTAATTATCATATTATTATTATAATGGGTAGAATAGAAAAGTCAAGTCCTACTTAAAATAATTTTTGATATATTCGACTAACTGTTTAATATCTTTGAGTTTTAAATATTTTATTGCGTTTCCAATAAATTCAATGGAATTTCTATCAATAGATTTTGACTTAGAATTGTGGACCCAAGAAGAAAGAAGCGCCGCCCCGTCCATCCCAGATAGAGAACGAAGTATTTTTTTTTGTTCATCTGACAGATCGGAATAAGACATATTATTTTTAATTGAATTTAATAGTTTTACAACCACTTCAAGAGCGCTGTTTGGTTTTTTAGGAAATCTTTTTTTGTAATCTTCTTGATCTTGGTCGATTGGCTTCACGCTATCTTTAACTTCCTTTGCAAATTGTTCAAAAGAAATTCCTTTACTCGCGATTGTTCTAAATGATTTTTCTGTGGTGTGGATAGAAATAGGGATATTTCTCTTTGTTAGTTCATCATTGATAAAACTTAATTCATTTATTGCTTCTTGACGAACACCAAAAGAGGTATTTGGGTTAAACGCGATTCTTACGCCTAAAATATATTTTGTTGCTTCTGGGATCCATGCTTTGTCTGTGAAGATTCTATCTTCTGTTTCAGCCATTTTTGGATTTTCTTTTCTGTATTCTGGCCCCCAATAATCAACCGGAGACCCTTTGTACTTTGTTCCTAGTTTTTGTCCATCTAAAATTAGTAAAACTTGTTCAACATCAACGCCAGACCCATAGTATCCTTGAGGCGTTCTCATGGTAGAGAAATAATAGAATCTACTTTTATTGATTTTATTGTCTGAAGAGGTTCCATAAGCTACAGAAGTCATAAATTTATCTGATTTTAAGATACTGGAAAGTGAGTCTAAATTTGTAAAATGATATACAATTTTTGAGATACCTTCTTGTAAAAGGTTTCTTTCTTCCAAAAACTCTTTTAGGACTTGCTTAAAAAGAAACGTCATGTTGTTAAATAGGGTGTTATTCTAATTACTACAACAATACTCCCTTATCAGAGGAATTAAACATTGTCTATTAAAGAACTTTTCAATAAAAATAAATTACTAGCTCAAACTTCTATGGATGCGCTTACCTCTTCAGTTGAGTCAGCAGGCTACGTAACAGAATTTTTAGTTGACCGTGATAGAATCATTCCACAAGTAGATTTTAGTGATCCTTCTCAATTTTGCAAATTTGGCTCAGCAAAGAAATATTACGTTGATTCTATTCAGAACATTTATCAAAATTTCCCATTTGACGGTTCTGGCAAGGAAAAGTTAGAGTTTTATAATTCTTCTAGTGGCGTAGATCTCCATGTCCTAAACCAATGGTATCCAAAATTTACAGGTTATGCAAAATTTTCACCTAATGGTTATGGTTCTGTTTTAACTCAAAGTGATGGGTTTTCTAATCCTGCAACAAAAGAATATATTTTAGTACATGGTGGTCCTAATACAGGTTCGTTAGGTGGTTATCTTGGTGGTAACGTATACGACACTGGGTCCTTACGTGTTTCTAATTTACGATTTGGTGGTGACTATGGCAATACTGTAGAGTTCTGGTTAAAGAAAGGTGCTCCTGTTCTTGCTAGTTCTGCGAAGGAAGTTATTTTTGATGCCTGGAATAATGTGTCAGCTTCTCATGCAGCAGGAAGCACTTATGGTAGACTTTTAATTTATGTTGATGGCCAGGCTACCCTTGGAACATCTTGTTTTAAAGTTTCATATGTTTCAGGTTCAGTTAGTGTTTGTACAGATTATTCTTTAGGTACAGTAGCCTTAACTGCAAGTTCAGTTTTAAATGATACATGGAATCACTACGCTTTTTCTTTTAAGAATGCTGGTTCTGATCTTGCCGCGAAGGTTTATTTTAATGGTGCCTTGGATAGTTCTGTTATCATCTCGAACGGCGCTATAAATGAGGTTCAAGGTGTCCTACACGGCTGCCTAGGCTCGATACTTACTTCTTCAGGTATGGATCATGTTCCACCTCAAGACCTAGGCTGGGGCAAGTTAAGTGGCTCTATTGATGAGTTTAGATTTTGGAAGAAAGAACGTACTCTTGGTGATATTGGTCGGTATTGGTTTACTCAAGTTAATGGTGGAGCAAACTCTAAAGATGGCAATACTAGTCTAGGTGTTTATTATAAGTTTAACGAAGGCATCAACTCTGTTACGGATAATAAAGTTTTAGATTATTCTGGTAGACTTTCTCATGGCGCTTTTGTTGGGTACACTTCAGCTAATCGTTCATTAGATTCTGCAATTGATACTTATTTTTCTTCTTCCTCAGCAATTACTGAGGCAAAAGATCCGGTAGTTTATTCTTTCCACCCTGATGTAGTCTCCTTAGAATCTGAGAAGGCTCTTACAGGTAGTTTACATGATTTAGGTAACAGCACTAGTCTTTATTATTCTATGCCCTCTTGGATGATTGAAGAGGATGAAGAAAAAGAAAGATTTAATTTGTTAAATTTGACTCAAATTATGGGTCAGTATTTTGATACGTTGTATATGCAAATTAGTGCTTCTGTTGGTATTCGAGACATCAATTATGATGGGTTGAGTGGTAGTAATAAGCCTTATCCGTTTGTTAATAAGATGTTACAATCTAGAGGTTTTGATACTCCAGAGATTTTTTCTAATGTATCAACTTTAGAAAGTCTTGCTAATAGAAGTGATAAACTAGAATTTGAAGTGAAGTTAAATGATACTAAAAATGTAATTTATCAGAACATTTATAATAATCTTTCTTACATCTATAAATCTAAAGGGACTCTTAATTCTATAAGAAACCTTATTAGATGTTTTGGTGTTGATGATGAGTTAGTACGATTTAATATCTACGCCAATAATACAACTCATCTTTTTAATGAGAACTTCAGAACTACCTCGGCAAAGAAAAAATATGTTGATTTTAATAACGTAGACAGGTTTTACGGTACAGTTTATCAATATAGTTCTTCTAACAATGCTAATTCGTATTCTTATTTAACTTCTTCTGGTACAAACCTTGAAGCTAGCGGATCAGCTTTAACAGCAGAAGCAAATATTATTTTTCCTAAGAAGTTTGAACAATCATCACCATTTTACTTTGAAACACCTTTCGTATCTTCTTCTCTATTTGGCGTTCACACTGTAAAGAAAAGTGCCGCTTCTTTATATGATACGTCGTGGGATAGTTCTGATACTTCTAACTTCCAAGTCTATGCGGTAAAAGAAGAAATAGACTCTAAGAATGTTTATTTTGTTCTTACAAGCTCTACAGGTGGACCATTACCTAGAATTTCTTCTGGTTTGATTACAAATGTTTATGACAACAATCAATGGACTTTAGCTGTTAAAGTTCATCCTGAAAAATATCCCATTTTTGACGCAGTAAGTGGTTCTGGCGGAAACAACTTTACTGTAGAGTTTTGCGGATACAATACAATTCTTGACACTGTAGTTAATTCTTTCTCCGTATCAAGTTCTTTAACTTACGCTCAAGGTGTGGCTTTCCTTGACAATTCTAAGCGCTTTTACGTAGGAGCACATAAAAATAACTTTACAGGATCTAACCTTCAAGGAACAGATGTTAGAGTAGGAAATTTTAGAGTATGGTTAGATAATCTCAGTAATGAGGAAATCCTTCATCACGCTTATGATAATTTAAATTATGGCGTAGATAGCCCTTATAGAAATATATCTCTACTAAAAAATTCTTATGTTGGTAAAGAAATTCCTAAATTTGAAACTTTAGCACTTAACTGGAATTTTGAATTAGTAACCGGGTCTAATGCTTCAGGCCAATTCCAAGTTGTAGACATTTCTTCTGGTTCTAGTGATAATTTAAATCGTTATGGGTGGCTTAGTAATGTTACAGAAAAACAATTAGAAGGTCGTGGTGATGGATTCCTATCTAACGACTCAAAAGTAACAAATGTAGAGTATATTTCTCGCGCTAAGTCAAGTTTGCCTGAAACTATTGGCGACGATGATATGATTCAAATTCTCGAAAGGGATGATGAAACTTTCACAAGAGATACAAGACCTACACAATTCTTTTATACCGTAGAAAAGAGCATGTATCAAACCATTTCGGAAGAGATGGTAAAAATGTTTGCTTCTATTCTAGATTTTAACAATCTTGTTGGTCAACCTGTAAATCGATACCGAGCAGAATATAAAGATCTTGCCAAGTTACGACAATTATTCTTTGAGAGAGTATCAAATACGCCTGAAGTAGAAAAATATATTGATTACTTCAAATGGATTGATTCTTCTCTTATGAGAATGATTAAGCAGTTAGTACCTGCTTCAGCAGTTATGTATGATAATGTAGGCGACGTAATTGAAAGTCATATACTGGAACGAAATAAATATCAAACTAAGTTTCCAATTGTGGAATTTAAGCATGTTGATCCTATCGAGGGAATGAAAGGAATAAATGAGTTAAAATATGATTGGAAAATTGGTCATGCACCTTTAAACGGGCTACAAAACAATAATTCTCTATACTGGAAGAAACGAGCCGTTAGAACTGATCCTGTACTATCATCATCTGTAGCTAGTGTAAATGATACTAGAGTAGGAATTTTTAACAACCTTCTTTCAACTTACGAGCGTCTAAAGACTACACCGTATGTTTTCTCCGGGGAACAAGAAAAAATAGTTGCTGGTGGTGCTAATCAAAGTAATCAAAAATCACCTACGCTACTAAAGAATCTTGTTAATACTAAGGGAACATATGCAAGGGTAATTACAAGTTCTTTTGTTGATAATAATGATTATTCTGACCTAGGGCAAAAGAAAAAATACTCTTCTCAAATAATAAACAGTGCTACTGGAGATACATCTAAAGGAAACATTCTACCTTTCAGTATCTTTAGTTCGTCAGTAACGAGTGGTTATAATACTACTTCAAATAACCTAAGCGTTGAAAATTTACACAATGATAGCTATCTTGATGGTGGTGAAGTTCCAATGCAAGGCCCATTTACTGAGCAACATGTAGGTGGACATCAATATAGACATAATACTTTAAATACTGCTGGGACTGCTTCACAAGTTGACAGAGTAGAAGGATTTAAACTTTATCCTAATGCTAGTGGATATATGGATATCTATAGTGGGGACACTTCTGGAAGTAATTTATATTCTAACCAACTACAAAAAGGTAATTATTTAAGAGATAGTGGAATTAAGAGTCCTGTCAATGTAAGAAATATCAAAGGAGCTAACTTTGATAAAAACTACCAAGTAGTACAAACTTCTGGTAGGAAAACAAACAATAAAGCTTTTGTGGTAAGTGGTGGATTTGCTAATCTAGTGAGTGCTTCTGCTACTGTAGCTGGAGTAATGGATTATCAATTACCCGATAGAGGTAGAAACGAAAGCGTATTCGTAGAAAGATTTAGTTGCCCTGGTGGACCCGAAACGGCTGGTGGCCCTAATGGTGGTTTTGGTTTAGATGTGAACTCTGCTGAATACTCTGTTTATAATTCATACAATTATAGAAATTTAAGAGTTAGAGACGCATTACAAACTTTATTAACAAGACATGCTGGACAGTTTGGAACAGATAGTTTATACGGAAATGTCAATTCAACTTATGAATCATCTGCATCCTATCAAAAAACCAATAGAAATACGAGTTATGTCTTTACCTCTCAAAGTAATGGTACATATTTAACTGCTTCAAAATATGATAACTTTTTCATTAGTCATGCTATACCCGCTAATGATAGACAGTATAGCTGGATCACTAGTTCTGCAATAACTGTGCCTTTTGGATATGCACTTAATAGTGATGATATAATTTTCATTTCTTCAAGTGTAAGTTCATCCGCTACTGGAATAAGTGGAGTAGGAAATTTTGTAGGAGTAATGTCAAGTAGTTTAACTGCAAGTGATGGTTTAGACCTTAACTTAGTTTTAAATAATCGGGGTGCGGCTGGTAGAGGTTGGCCTTCTTGGAAGCAAATACGTTCGGGGGATACCCAACAAGCAAGAAATAATAGAGCAAAGAATATAATTGAAGTGCTTGATCCAAGTGCACCTATTACAACGGTTAAAAATGGACAAATGAACACCGTTCAAGCACTTCGATCATATAAAATAAGTTCATACTTGGAAGCACCAATAAGTTCAAAATTTGCACCGTTAACTTATAATTTGAAAGTGAATAATGATGGATTAGTAGCACCACTAAGTTTGAAAGTAGCGTTTGGCAATCAAGTGCATAGTTTTGGCAATATTGAATTGGCTAATAAGTTGGGGATACAAGCAACTACACCTGCCTTATATAGTAGAATGTTGATGAGTTATGCTGATGAAAATATTGGAGGTGATAATCAAGTTGATAGTTTCGAAAGTTTAAAATATAGCGAAACTGTATATCCAAGTGATATGTTTTCGTACACTGGCGATATTAGAAGTAGAAAAAATTATTCTGTAGATTATTGGACACATGCAAGAGAACATAGAAATACGGTAGCAACAAATTCACAAGGATATGTGGTATCCCAAAGTGTGTGGGGATTAGATGCAAGAAGTAATTTTACTTCTAGTATGCCGCAAACTGGGAGCGTTGGAAGCGAAGGAGAGTTACAGAATCTTTATTCAATTTATTTTGCAACTAGCTCAATTGATCCTTGGTTAGCTGGAAATTATGTGAAATCGGTTACAAAATTTGGATATGCTTATGAAGTTGATGGTGTGCCAACCGTTAATGCGGCAAACATCACAGATTATAATGACAGATTAGATGCTGGTCCTGCAGGCTACTGGAATTCTTATGTGGGTTATGATGGGACTAACCATTTGAGCATCTCAACTTGGGTTAATCCTATTCAATTTGTTGGGGCAAGTTTCCCAAATAGGCAACAAATAATAAGTTGGGGCACTGGTTCTATGGGACTGACCTTAGCAACTGGCTCAAGTGCAACAGATACACAAGTCTTATTCTATACTAGATGGGGCGTAGGAGCGGCTGCACCTGAAGTATATTGGGTCACTCATGGCACATCACTTTCATACAATAATTGGCATAATATTGTTGCTGTTTTCGATAAGGCGTTAATGTTAACAACTCCAGCCGTGGCAACAAAAATATATATTGATGGAGCATTGGCTTCAACTTATGGAGCACCAGCCGCCGCATATACTACACAACAAAAAATAGAAGGGGCAAATGCGTACATAGGAAATGATTGGTTATCCAGTGGTTCACACAGTTCCCCCTTAGAATCATATGTGTCTCACACTGCTATTTTTAGTGGATCACTTACAGCTACTCAAGTTAGTGAAATTTATAATAGCGGCAAACCTTCTAGTCTATATCAGCATTCAGCAAGGAACAGTTTAATTAGCTATTGGCTTATGGGAGATGGAGTAGGAACTTTAAGTGGTAGTGGAGTATGTGGAGTTGTGCCACAATTAAATACTTTTGGTAGCGCCTCATTGATTAGTGATAGTTTAAGTAATACTGGGATTTATTTTGATATGGCTGGTTTGTCGTATCTGCGAAATACTAGCGATAGAATGAAAAATGAAGATACTTATTATAACAACGGCTCGGCAATAGATCACACTAAAGTTACACCTGGTAAACTAATTTTGAATTCTTCTTTAACTTCTCCGCTAAAAGGAATTGCTCAAGTTCGTGAGCCTAACTGGAGTGCAAACTTTAAACTTGGTTCTCTTTACGCAAGACCTGAGTATGTTTATGAGAATGTTACGCCATGGCAAAGAATAAAACTTTCTTCGAGTATTGGTTCTAACCCTTACTTTAGGGAAATTCATATAACTTCAAGTAAAACTTTAGCAGGATCGGCTGAATTTACTGCCAACCAGGGCAACAATGACCCAATGTTTAATTCATACTCTGAATATGCAAATGATTTGAGAAAGTATCAAGACTATTCTATTGTTCCAAGTTACAATTCATCGGATAGAATGGATTTCTATCTTAACAGTAAAAATTTTCTTGAGCCGGATGATGAGTTTTTGCAGCTCAAAGGTGGGACATATTCTAGCAGTATTGAAAGTGGAATGTTTAAAACATACTCTATGGCAGAATTTTTGCAATACTTTGAAATATTGAAAAACGATCATGCACAATCAGGTGATGTTAAAACTCTGTCTTTAAAGTGTAAGGCTGCAATAAAATTATTACCTCATGATGGATTTTACCCAAACCAAAGAGTGGTACAATTAGCAGGTTTGTATTCTTCTAGTTATGGTGATTACGTAAGACCTTACAATCAAGGCGATGCATCATCAATGACGGCTTCTTTCCGTTCCTTCTTAACACCAGTGTGTATGCCTGGAATTCTAATGAATAGTTTGAAAGCATCTATTGCAACCGATCATCCTATTTGGACAGCACCTCCTAATACTTTTCAAGACTATAAATCAGGTAGAGGGAATTATTCGCCTACTGCTGATGGATGGCAAGACACGACACTTGCGCTTCTTGCTCCTTCTACATCAATTAGGAACAGGGAAATATTTGGAAGTGCTTATAATGCGCAGACAGCTTCTTTCGTATCTTTTACCACGGGAATAGGTGGGTGCCATGTTGAACCAGCTTCTCTAAATTCATCTTCTTTTACAGTTATTGACCCACTTGGGAATGATGACGGTATTGAATGGCAAAGTGTTTTGTTTGGGAATGTCAGCGAGAGGATTCCATTTGAAGCATTGGTAGCGCCTGAAAATTATTTAGCTAAACGTCCACTATATGACATAGAGTGTGATGCTTCTGCTAGTTTAAGGACGGATTTAACAGATCCTTCTACTAACATGGCATCATTTTGGGGAGGAGAGGGTAAACTAAATTATCGTTTAGCAATGTCGAACTTTTTGGCTTCAGTTCCAGATTTCTTTTTGAGCGAGGGAAAGCTTACTTCTTTTGTTAGTGATCCGATTCCCTCTACTGGAGTTGTCATAACAGAAGAAGGAGCAAATTGTTATTATGGAATGGACGTTTCTCTAGCAGGTAGTCAAATTAGAAGTTTGAGTGATTGGAATGCGAGAGTCCAACTTCCCGAATTTTCTGTGATAAGTAACTTATTCAATACCGGATTGACTGATGATGACTTAAATAACATTAAGGGTGTTCACACGCAAACTTATACTCGTGCGAGTGCTTTTGGTCCACCTCAAGTCGCAGCACTTCCTGTTTTTACTGGCTCTGGAGATGTGTATAGATACCATTATGATTATAGTACATTTACACCTAGTCACTTTGATGCGTTTTCTGTAGCCAGGTTATTGTTTTTCCCATATAAAGGCGCTGGAACGTATACGCTTTCTGAAATTCAAAGTCATACTACGGCAAGTTATATCAGAATGCCAGGAAGTAGAGTTGGAGTTGGAGCTTTATATAAAGTAAATCAATTACTTGAATTACAGACACTTATTGCAAATGATAAAAATGTTCTTACTCCGGTATCTTCATCAGGGGCCCCCAGAATTTATGATTTAGCCTCACAGATTCTTACAGCTTCAGGAAATTGGTCTCAATTATCTTCTAGTATAGATTTATTTGGAGTTTCTAAGGTCAAGAATGCAAGTTTTGATAGAGGAACATCGCAAGAGTATAAAATTTCCTCTGTTTCAAACGATAGTCCAAATCCTGACTACCAATGGGTGATTTCTAGTAAGTTTGAATCTCCAGTCTTAAACTTTAAGGATGCTAGTGTTAATCTTCCAACTTATGGAAGTTCAAGCATTTCTCGTGGTTTATGGCATCAAGCAGGGAGAGAATGTGTAGGAAATGAAGGATTGTGGATGAGTGTTTCTGATTTGCCAAGTTCTCCATTAACAACTATTGGATGTGATGAATCTTCTGGAACTTGTTTATGGAATGGTAAAAGTGAAAATGTGATCAATATTGGAAATAAAAACGCTGAAGTAATTCTCTATGTCAATGACTATACGAAACTAACCGATTATTATTTGTATATTGATGGGACGTGGATGCCCTGCGCTAATGCTCTTGTACCCTCGCTTACACTTTACTATGGTTACGTCGGATGGGAAAACGAAGTAAGCAATTATAAAACTTGTGTCAATATTGCAGCGTGTATAAATGATGTAAACGCTTATGGAATTGGGGGAATATACAATAAAAGTTATAATGTTGTAGGTTCTACTGATAAGTTGATTGGTTTAGATAAACGATGCCACGCAGAAGCATTTCTTCCCGATATCCCTTCTGACCCATTAAATCCTGTTGCGGCTGTTAGAATTAAAATAATTGATGTTGCAACACCGGACACAAATTACCCTGAATATTACAAATCTGGTAATTTAGGTAATTCTTTAACAGTTTCTTGTACTCCTGATAGTAGCGCTTGGGGATTTGAAGGAAAGAGTTTAACTTCGGATAACATTATTGTTGCTTCTGAAGTTAGATTTCATGGTGGTGTAACTGGGGAATATAAGGTAAAAAGTTTTGCAGATCTTGTGAAGATCAAAAAAGAAAGTAAGCGTATTGGGCAAGTGGCTGAAGAAAAAAAGATTTATGAGGCAGTGGTGGCAATTCCTTATATTGAAAATAAAGGATATAGAGAGTTTTTCACGATTCCTAGACGACAAGTTGATATTGCATTAGGGAAAGTGGATGCTGCACCTGGAGAAAGCGTAGGTAAGAGTATAATGGATATGGTTACGAATATGCAAAAGTTCGTTTTCCCACCGCGCTTGGACTTCGTAAAAAATAGTTCTTTGGACGCATTTTCTATGTATATTTTTCCATTTAGCAAGACTCTGAATAAACAAGACTTGTTGAATATTTTTCAAGGTTTGATGCCAGCCGCGTCTCTTCAAATGGAGCATCAAGAATTGACGATGGCTCATGATTTAAGTGTAGGAGAATTGTTTAATGGTGATTTCCAAAATTGTCGATGGTTGATTTTTAAGGTAAAGCAAAAGGCAGCGTGGGATTATTATCAGACAACTCCAACGTCAATAGACGATAACAGATTTGTTTTTGATTTCCGGACTGGGAGAAAGTCTGCTCCTTCGGTTAGTTATAATTGGCCGTTTAGTGAGTGTGATTTGGTAGAGTTAGTTAAACTTGATGCGGGGATAACTATTGAAGGTAAGAAAAAGATTTAGTTTGTAGGTCTTGAAGACTTTACCCACGGGTTTCCGCTGCTAAGCAGAAGCTCTTGCAAAGAACTATCGGGTGTTGGATCACAAGCGTCGCCAAGAAGATCTCCATCATAGTTCTTTTGGTCTGGGTTATATGCGTATGGACAGTTGTCATTTGCATTGTTGATTCCATCTTTATCGGTATCATCGACAGTATAACAATACTTTTGTCCAGTTCCAGGTCTTGCCCATGTATTACTAAATTGTATCGCATCATCTCGCCAAAATCCGCACTTATCGCTGCCATCAAAGATGATTTTTGTTAGTTTGGATCCTCCCCATGAATTAGCTGCCAAGAATACCTTTCCGTTATCCTCATAACCCACAATACTTAGACTATGACCTGAACCATGTGGTTTGATTACTCGACATTGCAAAGTATTTTTATCTCCATTAACTGGCATCATGTCAGACATTCTATCAATACCTACACGAACTGGCCCGCTGGCTAATAACGCCATTAAATTGATGCGCTTTTGTTCGGGGATCAGATACATTCCATTCTCACGGTTTATTTTGCTTGCTCCATAGAAGACCATTTCAGACATAGGAGTCATTCCCCATTCAGTGGGATATTTTTTCATACAATTATTGCATTCAGATGGTAACCATAAGCCATCAGGAGAATATTTTCTCTCCATGACGCCATATTGCGTGAGGTATCCTGCTAATTGGTTTGGATCAAATACTTCTTGTCGGGTACAATTAAAAACATTTTGTGAGGATAATTCTATAGTTGTTAACAGTTTATGATCGATTGAGTATTGAATCTGAAGTGTTGTGATTTCAGAATATAGGACACAACTTCCACCAATCTGATTTTTTAATGGGGGACAGTAATTTTCATACACACCATCATTATTGGTATCAATATGACACCAATTTAAATTTTCTGGAAGGTATGGTTTGTATTCTTCTGGAGAGGGGTTTTCGATAGGTTGTTGTTGAGTTTCTATTCCCCCACAAGCAGAAAAGGCCAGTGTTACAAATAGGATTAAGTTTTTCATCATCATCTCTAGTTCAAAAGTTTTTTTGTTGCCTACAAATATAAGAATAGCAGGAAAAGGTGAGGTGTCAACCTACCAACCGACATATTCGTATTCATATGGGAAGTTTTCTTCAGGCAGATCATAAATTAATTTGTTACTCTTGCGAATATTTTCTATTGCTTCTAAAGGTTGCAAATTTTCTAAATTCCAAACTTTCAAGAAATTAGGATGATCCATAGAGTCATATGGATAAAGAGATTGAGGAAAATATTTATGGTCTAGTTGCCAAGTTGGTTTATCTTTGTTATAATTTCCATGATTTTCCCAAGACATCCACGGTTCAAATTGAGACTCAAGGTGCGCTTTTAATTCTTCTATGGTATACGGAAGGCAATCTAAGATAGAACCTCCGTTTTTACTTCCGTTTTGTATTCGGAGAGCGCTATATACTGAAGAAGATATTTTTTTTCTTAATCGGAAACATGGGTTTAACTTTTTTTCTTTCTCCCACTCATTTTGTCTAATACGAATTTTTTCTTTATTCTGTTCCCTGTACTTTACGCCGTATAGATAATATTTTTCTCTATTTTTCTCTCGTAATTTCTTTTCTGTTTTATTCTTCTTTTCTTTATTGTTTTTTCGATATCTTTTTCGGTACTCTTTAAGGCTTTCTATAATATTCTTTTGGTATTTTGTATTCTTAATTGTTGTGCACAAGATGCAATAAGTTGAAATTTTTTCATTACTGATATAGAATTCTTTGGTTTCTTTTATTTCTTTACAGTCTGGACATCTCTTGAGGTTTTTTTGTTTTAGTTGTTGTAGTTCAATTGTTTTTTGCGGGTTTGTACTTCTACACATTGCGCAATAACATTTTAGCCCATCTTTAGTTTGCTTACTCCTATGGAACTCCCCTATTTCTTTGATTTCCCCACATTTGCTACACTTCTTCTTCCCTTTTTCTAACAGTTTTTCTTTTTCTTCCCTTTCTTCTTTTGTTAGTGTCATATCTAAAGTTCTCCTAGTTTTTTATTTATTATAGTTGTGAAAATTTCCAGATATTGTTTTGCTACTCCTTCGGTAAATCTTTTCATGCTTGATGAATCTATTATGCATAGTTCGATATTTTTTTCTAAGCAAGCTTGTATTTTTCTATCATCATTAGATTGTATTTTATCTAACTTATCTTTTCCATATATTGGTTCATAGTGAAAGATTCCGTTAAGTTCAAAAGCCAAGTTTAGACTAGGCATATAAAAATCCAACTCAGAATTGATAGTATTCTTCCCGTTGTAAATTATCTCTAAGTTTGGGTAAGTTATTTTTATTTGTTCCTCTAGCCAAATTTCAAGTTTGGAGCGCCTATTTCCAGTTTGTTTATGAGTATTATTATAAATTGCAGCACAAGAGCTACAGCAGAAGAAGTTGTTTGATTTATTTTTTTTAAGTTCTTTAGGTGTTCTTCTCACATCTTTGCTACATTGAGCACAAGGCTTTATTATTGCTTCTCCTATATGTTTTCCTCTACAGGTTTGTGAGCAAAACGTAGCAATAGTAGAATTGTTTTTTGCGTCTTCTAAAGAGCGGATTATATGAGATTTTTTACGGGAGAAAGGTTTAGAACAATGGTCGCAGATTAGTTTTATGTAACTATCGTAGTAATTCAGAAGGATTGGATCAATTAAAAAATCTTGTTGTTTCAAAGAGACACCTCGTGAGGTTAGCGTGTCTCTTAAATAGTCTCTAATTCCTCCTTTCTCTTATTATATTTTCTCTATGCTATCACTTTAAACAGGCAGAAACTTGCTTCATAAATTATATATAAGGTATTAGTATCTAATTGCATTGTCTCCATTCTTACACCATATATTCTTTTTTTTGCTTTAATAATTTTTAAAACTAAAAAACAGTCTTTAAACATTTTTCCTTGTATTATCTGTCCAACTTTAAAGTTTTTCATAATTATTCTTTAATTCATAATCGGATATATTTCCTTTAAAATTAAGTTTAAAAACAAAACATGAAAAATAACCTAAGTATTCTAACTCTGGAAAGTCAGGGTCTTTTAATTCTTCTAAAACCAGGATGATGCGTGTAGGATCTATTTTTGATTTTAATAACATTCCAGGTTTTCGATGCTTCCTACAAAAATCTAGTGTAGAAATATATTTTTCATATTTCGACATAGTTTTTTACGCTATTATTTCGAACATATTAAAACCAGCTTCATAAAACTTATATATTGCATTATCATCCATTTGTATTACTTCTAATCTCTCGCCGTATATTCTTTTTGGTGTTTCAATCACTTTTAAAATTAAAAAACATTTTTTAGATCGTTTATGTTGAATAAGTTGTCCTACTTTAAAATTCATCATAGAAATTTCCATCATACCAGCGTTCTGTTTTCGATGTTTCAAAATTATAAATTGTGAAAATTTTTTGTGGCAGAGAATTAGATATAGAACCAGGTAGATGTTGTTTTAAAATAACACCTAGATGTCCAATATTAATTATTTTTACAAGATCCCCTACTTTATATTTCGACATAGTTTTTATCATGCAAATTTATATGAAAACTTGTTTTTTGACCTTCGTGAAAATTAAAAACTTCGTATGTCGTCCAATCTCCAAGCGTTCCAAAACATTCTAAAATCAAACAAACTTCATTATCGTCATAATATCTTACTAAGTCGCCTGGCTTAAGCATTATATTTCTTTACGCTATTTTCTTATAATACTTTTCTAACGTTGAAAGATACATGTGACATGTTTTATTAGTTTGTAAATTTAAACAACGACAAATGATTTCTTTTGTATCACTTGAAAGCTGGGAGTTTTTAAGAAGAACAATTATATGTTTTGATTCGTTATATCTTTGTAGCATATCACCTGGCTCAAACATACCATCACTTTAGCATATATTCAGGATTTGTCTAGGCGTAACTTTTTTTATTTTATGCCTTGGCTAATTACTTCATGGCATTTTTAGATCCCAAAGAACAGGTTCTAGACGTTCAGTTGACGCAGTATGGCAAAATATTATTAAGTAAAGGTCAATTAAAGCCTGCTTTTTACAGTTTTGATGATTCTACTATTCTATATGATTCTTTGTATGCCGGTATAACCTCTAGTCAGGGTGAAAATGTTGATAGGATCAAATCATCCCCTCAGTTTGATACCCAATATATTCTTCAAGGCGTAGAGTCTTCTTTTAAAAATTTAAAACATGACCTAGTAAGTGGAACTCCTACACGACTTGACAAACCAGAAGAAAACTTATTTTCTCCAATAGGGGATAGTAGCCCAAATTATCAAACTCTACCAGCTTTAGCTGCATATTTTTTAAATGGTCAAATTAGTGGATCAGTAAATTATTTATCTTCTAGCTTAATGCCTAATGTTAGAATACCTCAACTTGATGCAGACATAACTTTCAATATCTTCACAGGTACAAGTGATGATAGTGGAACGGTTATCGAGGCAGACCGTAGAGATTATGATGATGGCACGTTTATAAGTGTAGAACAAAACTATATTTTGCTTGAACTAGAAGAAGTGAATACAAATTTTGAGAATGAGAATTTTGAGATTGAAGTATTTGAGGTAAGTAATGAAAAACTTGTTCAAAATTTATTTGCGCAACTAAAAGATCCCATTGGAGATTTACTAATAGTAGAGCCGCTAGGTAACAAAAAAAGAATTATACTAGAAACAAATGACGTGGAGTACTCTTGGAATATTCTAGTAGATTCTGAAATTGATCAGCAAATTATCTGTAAGTCTTTACAGAATAGAAAAAATAGTTCCATATTTGTTCCTAGTAATCCATTCTGCAAGGATAAAAAGCCTTTACAGGATCAAAATATTTATAAGACGCCTGCTGATGATTTTGACGAAGAGTGTGAATTCTAATCACAAATTAGTTTACAATCTTGTTTGATAAACAGTTCAGTTTGCTGAGACTTTTTTCCATCTGAAAACCAAAAAACGTTTGCAATTTTTATGTCTATGATCCGTTCCGTACTAAGAATAAGTATGTATTTACCGCCTGCATATAACCATATTTGACCAGGATTAAGTTCCATTTTTATAGGCTAGCATAGTTTCCTAGTTGCGTCAATTCAACATCTTTCTTTTCTTTCTAATTATCATTAACCATTAAAGGATTTTTATTATATGCCCTTAGATATAAATTCGATTGTACCTCAAGTTGTCATAGACCGTATTGTTTTAGATACTTCGCACGCTATAGAGTCCAAAAATGATTCTTCCCTTACCGTTGCAGAAGCTAACTTTATCAATTCGCAAACAAACAAAGTTACTCGGGTGGGTAGACCTACAGATGTTTCTAAAAAGTCTAATGATTCCTTGCCATTTCTTGTAACAGTTAATTTTGTTATTAAGCAAAAAGTTGATGCAGGCCAATTAAGTGTATGGTTTGAAGAAGCATCTAATCAATCCTTTACAAAGTATTTTAAACTTCGTATATTAGCTTCAACAGATGAAGCATTGACAAACTTTATTCTTGAGTCTCCATCGTTTATAGATATTCGCAGTAGTTCTGTTGACTTTATGTCAAAAGATATAGAGTTGTCATCATATTTCACAGATAAATTACTTCTTGAAAGGTACATAGTAGAACTACCAGATGGTTCACGAGAGTATGATATTCCAGTAGTTTTTCGAGTAAACTTTAAGTCTTCTACTATAAGACATTTATCATTATTTTCATCTTGTTATCTTGATGTAGCACAAATGTCAAAAGATTTTAATATGGCAATGGATTCTTCTATTCCATCTATTCAAGGAAAGGTGAATTCTGAGATTATCATTAGAGATTTTGATACAGTTGACGAGTCGTATTTATTCTTAGACGAGTTTGGTATGCCGTGGGAAGGCTTGGTAACGAAGAAAATTGACAAGGTAGAAATAAAAAAAGGTGATACGGTAGTAGATGTGGTTACTACTACAAAATATGTAGCTGGTGACGGATCTGACACCACAAATGTGAAATATCTTACATTAAATCAAATTCCAAACCACAAGGTTCAAGATTTTAGAGTTAAAACCGAACTAGAAAAGAATATTTTAGATTTTTCTATCCTTGAAAATGAAATTAACCCTAAAATTCCTAACGTTTCTCCACAATCTTTAATTATTTCCTCTACTATATCTCCCAAGAAAGCATATGTTTCTAACTTGTATCTTACAGGTGATAAATTAGGTCGTGCTCGTTACCTTTTTGGCATCAATGTGTTAGATTTTGCTAAAGAAAATGCTTTTTATGGTAAATTATTTAAAGATAATAACATAGAGTTGATGAATTTCATTAAAATCACTTCTATGAAAATAAAAAGAGTACGAGTTAGCCCTCATAAAGACGATATTAAAAATGAGTTTGGTTATGCACCTTTTAATTCAGACGATCCCTGTGATTTAATAGGAATTTCTAATGAAAAGGACCCTAACCAGTTTTCAGTAGGCAAGTTAAAAAATGGTACGCTTCGTGAAGTTGATTTAGATGTTGAAAATGGTATGAGGTTTTTTACAGGTGTTGATCATGACATGGGATCGGTTACGTTTGGACTTTATCAATATGGAGTAGAAGTAGAATTTGAAGATATGACTTTAGATTTCCTAAAGGATAGAATAAATATTCTTCTCAACGCCTATGAAGGTTTAAAAGATTATAATTCCGATGGTTCTAAGATAAATAACTTTGATGCTAGCGTAGGACGATTCATTTTACCGTTTATTACGCAACAGGAAAACTATTATAAGTCCAAACCAGAGTCTTCACCTTGGTCACGAGTTGTATCAGCTTATTTAGGTGTATTAGATTTGTTAGTAGATAAGTTAGATACAGAAAAATATTCTAAAGCCTTGCTAACCTTCATTCACCCGAGAACTGGTTCATTAGACGGTATTTCTACGGTCCTGAAGCTCTGTGAAGACCTTTTAATGAAACTTGGGCAGGTGACTGACATATCTTCTACAGCGAGCCTTAGGAGCAAGATAAAGAGCACTGGTACGATTCCTAGTAGTACGATAAGAACTAGAGCTGAAGTATTGGGTGGAGGTAGAAAACTAAGAATAGAAAAATACTTTGATTCTGTGTTTGACAGTGACCTACCTAAGAACACGGGTTATGATTATCTTTCTTCGGATGGTATAGAACAAGAGCCAAATGATGATGGCTTGTTAGTCGTTTCTAGTGTTAAGTTTGAGCAAAGAACTAACGAGGAAACAATAAAATATTTTAAAGCTGTTGATATTGATATCAACTTGAAGACCTCTACTAAACAATATACTGTAGATGATAAGATTTTAAATTCCAAGTATAGGTTTCTAACTCCTTCCTTTGTTGAGTTAAAAGGTGGAGAGAGTATATCTATGAAGAATCGGGGTACTGGCCTGTTAGGGAGTAAACAATATGAATCGTTTCTTTCTCAGGTTATGAATTTTAACTATATGAAGAAGTCTCCTAGAATACCTGTTAGACAAAGTGCTCCTAATCAGGCTTCTAACTTGGTAGTTCAAGACCAGGTAACAAAAAATAATCTTGCCAATGTAGCTTTTGCTGCTGGAATCATGTTAAACAATGAAGTTCCTGTAATTTCTATGAGTAGAGTTAAAGCTACTGATGTGGTTGGGTTATCTTCTAAATTTGCTGGTGAAAATATCGCCAAAGAACAATCTATGCCTGGTGGTACAAAAACAAATCCTGAACCAAATGCTACAGTTAATCCTAATGCAATATTTTTATCCTTACTTATGCCAGAGATGGTTACAGGCGTTCATAAATTTAGTCCTACGGCTATTAAGCAAAATACTAATACTATCAACAATTTTAATCTGAATAGTAAAAACAATGTTGTGGATAGATTGGCAAATGCTAAAATTAAAGATTTACCAAATCAGTTAAAATCTTTAATGGTATCAAGTGTTAATTCTGATGCTACAAGATTTAATTTTATTGCCGAACAAAGTGATGTTGTTAAGAATCCTAAAAAATCTTTAGGGTTTAAGATGAATTATAATATGATCAATGAGGTGGAAGTTTTTAGTGGTTTTGTAGGTACTGAAAAAGATGATGAGGGAAACATTAGAAAACTTGTGAAGAATCCTGTATGGGTTAAATTAACTCCTGAAAAATTTACTGAGGCATCAAATAAAAATTTGTTCTGTAGAATGAGACGATATGAAAATAAAGATATGGGTGTCGAAATCCAAAATGGACTAGAACTTCCAACTTACAATGAATATTTTATTTTAAGTCCTGAAGCACATTTAAACATCACAACGAAATTTCAAAGACCTGCTAACGCTAAGATCTTAGAAGTTCAAAACAAAGTTCAACAGGTAGAAAAAAATATATTTAATGCTGCCACAATGAACATGCAACATGCTAACTCATTGATTACAACAATTATAGCGAAGAAACCTATTCCAGAGTTAGAATCTAAAACGATAAGTTCTAATGTTGCATCGAGAATAGTAGGAAGGAAATAATTTATGGCTACTTGTGAAAATAAAAAAGTTGACGGTAAATTAGAAGTAGCTAATCAAAAAAGTGACTACCTTGATAAATTAAAGTTTCAAGGTACTGCAAATTTAAATGAGGCTGTTCAGATTATACAGAATCAAACTGTAGCCGATCTTAAAGGTAATCTTCTCCCTCAACAATATAATTCTTCTATCTCTGATAAAGCCTTTGCGCTTGGCAAAAGAATGATGGTATTAGATAAAAGTATCTATGGTCCATCTCTACAAACTATTAAGAATCAAAAAGTGCTTTCGTCTGATACTCTGGACAATTTTAGGTTGAATAGCCTAAAGTATTGGACAATTGATGAGACTAGACAAAATATAACTTATCTTAAAGAACCTGCTAAGCACCAAATAACCAGTTACAATTATTTTCATCGGTTAACTAAAGATAACAAGCCTAAAGATCCAAATGCAACTCAACAATGGATAATAATCTCCCCTGATAGGGCAAAGTTTTTTGATGCTGTTGTTCCGAAGTCAGTTGCTTCTAAACTTCCCGCTGGCATTGCTGCCTATCAAAAGGCTAATTCTGGTGTGGTTGTAGTAGACGATAACGCATCTGCTATTTCTGCCAATTCTGTTAATGTGCCTCAAGGCATGGCAGTAGCATATAATCCTCAACTATGGAAATTATATGTTAATGGTGGAGTAAGTTCTGATGGATTTGTTTATCCTTCTCTATTAAAAACAAATGTAGAATATTTTGATCATGCCTTTGAGTTGAACGTACCATTTTTTCACGAAGAAATAAATGAATCCGCTCTTTTCGTCAAACCTTTGATATATGATGTTAATTTTGATTATAACTTTTTTGTGAAGGAATATGAAAAAAACATTGTTACTGTATCTGAACGTGACCTACCAAATTTTTATATTTTAGAATCCGAAATGGAACTAGAAGGCTCTAATCCTGAATATGCAAAAATGATTACTCTAGGCGGTGTAATGAATATTAAAGACGTTACATTATCTCAACCTAAAGAAGGTACAAACGCTAGGGGTAATAGTAAAAATTTCTTTGCTAGTTATGGTTTAAATGTCAAAACGGCTAGACAAGCCCAACAAGAGAAAAATGCTGTTCATGAGGGTTTGCAATATGTGAACGATAAACATTTTAATCTGATTGTTCCTTTTGATAACATTCAAATTTTAAACAAATTTTATGGTCAAAAGAACATGTTCCCAATGTCTGTAGATTTAAGCTTTTCTACTGATAGAACAACTTCTATATCAACTATCTTAAATGACTGTCGGTTAGATAAGACGTTTATAAAAGATGTAATTTTTGGTACGCATGAAAAATTTCAAGATTTCGTAGAAGATCTAGAGACTACCGTACAAACTAAAAATGATCAAGGTGGTTCAACATTAAATAAAGGTTCTAATGCAAGTTTTAATTCAAGAAGAACGTGGAACATTACTGATTGGCTAATTGATGTTAGTAAGCGATTAGATGTTCCTGTCCTAACTAACGGAACAATTTTATTTAACCAAACTTCTACCGCTCAAGATAATGTTACTGGAATCATGCGCAACCTGCTTCAAATGATTTTCACTGGCAAACTAAAAAAACTTATTAAAGACAAGTCTAGAACCTATGAAGATGTATTAAATGGTAAGTTAGCATATTCAGAAACTATGATGTATAGGATAGAAAAAAGATTAGCTGATGAACAAGGTAATCCAGTCGGAGACCCTATTCAAAATTACTACGTGGCTAATTCAAATCTAATAGATACGCTTAAGTTAATTGATATTCAGGTAAAATATAATACACGATACAGATATGATGTATTTGCTTTCCAATTAGTCATAGGCAACAAATATAAATATAATAACATAGGTCTAGATGATAACAATGCTGTAATAGAAGTTGAATCTTCACCATCTGTACTTGTTGTAGAAGTACCCTACTTTAGTCATGCTAACATAATTTTAGACGATCCACCTGTTAGACCCGATGTGGACATTGTATCTTATAAAGATATTGATAATGAATTACTTTTACGCTTTAATGGTAACGTAGGTCAATACTATGAAATGCCTATTATTATTGATGTTGAAGACAGAAGAAAGGTAGAAGAGTATAGGCAAATAAAAAAGATTGCCTCTGATAAGCCATTTAGGTTTAGTTCTGACGATCATGCAAGTATATTTCAAATTTATAGAACCGAAGAAGAACCAAAAGATTACTCTAGTTTTGCCGGTAAATTAAGAATAGCCGTACAAACTGACGTATCTCCTTTAACGGCTCAATCGGCTACTTCTGCGGCATATAAAGATAAAATAAAGCCTAATAGAAAGTATTGGTATACGTTTAGATCGGTAGATAATCATGGGCACTTATCGCAACCAAGTAATGTATTTCAAGTAGAAATGGTTAATAATCATGGCACAGTTTATCCAATTATAGAAGACTACGAATTTAAGAAGGTACAAAATAAAAAAGTTAGCAAACCAATGAGAAGATATGTTTATATTGCTCCTACCATGATACAAAGTTTGATAGATGAAGAAAAAAGTAATATGATTGGCATAGAAAGTGCAAAAGATATAGACGTAAGCAAGGTTACATTAGGACTAGAAGATCAAGGTGTGTGGAATAAAAGATATAAGATTAGAATAACAAGTAAAAAGACTGGTAAAAAAATAGATATTAATGTCATGCCAACATATAAAGGCGTAAGGAAAGAAAAAAAAGAAGATTAAATATGATTTAAAGATAGAGGGTGGATGAAGGCGATTTCCTGATTTGTAAAGCTAAATATTAGGATTAGTGGGCCACGACTAGGTAGAACAATTCCAATTTCATTGTAAAAATAATGTGAAGGATTAACATTTTTAACTAAATCACCAACTTCAAATTTAGTCATAACATTTTCCAAGGCATAAAAAAAATAACAAATAGTCCGCCATCAAGGTTATGCTCCTTGTACTATCGCTTATAAGGCGATTGCTTTACTGATTAAGCTAATGGCGAATATTAAATTTTAGTAGCTCCTATCGGATTCGAACCGATACTTGACAGATTTTGAGTCTGTTGCCTCGACCGTTGGGCTAAGGAGCCATTCATAGAATAACATTAGCATGGTTTGAACAGTTGTCAAGTGATAAGAATTTTCACAGGCATAAAAAAATAATCTCTTGCCTAATTATCATGTAACTGATACTATACAATAGGAGTATTAAAATACATGGCATTTTTAGATAACTCAGGTGACGTGATTTTGGATACAGTTATAACCGACCTTGGAAGAATGAGACTTGCTCAAGGTAATTTCAAAATTACTAAGTTTAGCCTGGGGGATGAAGAAATAAATTATGCGCTATACAATAGTTCCCATAGTTCAGGAAGCGCGTACTACGATCTGCAAATAATGCAAACACCTATACTTGAGGCGTTTACAAATAATGCCTCCACTATGAATTCTCATTTAATCACAATACCTAGAAACAATTTACTACACTTGCCTGTGATGAAGATTAATACTATAGTAGCTCCTTTAAACACAAATGGGGCTTATTATCTTGCTGTAGATAGTGCGACACAAGCAGCTTTTGCAGCAAGTAATGTCACACAAGGTATAATCAATGGTGAAACTCTAGGCGGCGGAAATAAATTTATTAGAGTTGATCAAGGAATTGACTCATCTGAAGTAAGTTTTGCAATACCACTAGAGAATGACCTTGTGGAAGTAAGTTATGTTGTGGAAATCGACAATAGGATGGGAAAATTAGTTTCGGTTGAGGGTGCTCCAGCAAAAGTTAGTTATATCGATGATGATCAGATTGCTTCATATTATTTTTCCAGTGGCACTGACGCTAACTATGTTAAAGATGTTGGTAATCAAACTAACAATACAAATCAAGTAATAGCTGGACCAAGAGGAACATATTTACAATTTAGTATTCAATCAAGTCTAGATTTGAACACTTCAAATTTTCTATTTCAACAATTGGGAACCACTGGAGTAGCTGGGAATAATGCACAATTTGGCATTGCTGCAACGTATCTAGTTGATTTTATTGACAGCTATATCAAGATCACCGGAGCTACAACGGGAAATACTTTATTCGTACCTTGGCGTGCAGTTAAGGTGCAATAATGAATGAATTAAATACATCTGGTATTTATAAAATTGTGAATAGGGTGAATGGAAAAATATATGTTGGGAGTGCTGTATGTATTAAAAAGAGATGGAGGCAGCATAAAACATTGCTTAAACAAGGAATCCATCATAATTTATTTTTACAACGCTCTTGGAATAGAGATAAGGAGGAATCTTTTGTATTTTCTGTTTTAGAGAAAACGAAAAGAGAATTTCTTCTGGAAAGAGAACAATATTGGATGGATGCTTTCCAAAGTTATAACCAAGTTTTTGGTTATAATATAGCCAAAGTAGCTGGAAGTAGTTTGGGTATTAAAAGAAGTGAGGATTACAAAAAAAGATCCTCTGCTGCGAGAAGTGGTGAATTAAGTGCGATGAGTAAGATGACATGGGACAGTGTTTTTGAAATAAGAAAGCTTTATAAAGATGGATTAAACTTATCAGAAATAGGTAGAATGTTCAATGTTACATCTGGCTGTATTAGACCAATTATAAAAAACAAATCTTGGAAAGATGAAAATTATACTTATATCAAAATAGAGCCAAAACATAAAAAGACAAATAGCAAATTCCTAATTGATGATGTTAAAAAGATGAGAAGTGAATATGAAAGTGGAGAAAAATCTCTTTTAGAACTTTCAGAAATATACAATACTAATTTTACAACAATACATTCAATAGTTTCTTATAGAAATTGGAATTTTGAAGGAAAAGAGATATATAAGAAGCCAAGAAACAAAAAAAAATATCGTAAAGGCGCTGATAATACGTCTTCATTTTTGACCGAACAACAAGTTTGTGAGATGAGAAAAAAGTATGAAAACGAAGATGTAACAATAGTAGAAATAGCCAAACAATATGAGATAAATCCAAGTACCGCTCAGGGGATTTTGTCATATAAGACATGGAATGCTGAGGGAAAAAACCGTTTTTATAAACCTCGGCAAAAAAGTTGTGATTCTCCTTCTGCAAAGTTGATTAAAGAACAGATAAAAGAGATAAAAAACTTTCTATGTACGAGAGAAAAGAGTAGAAAAGAAATTTCGGAAATATACAATATTGATTTATCAACAATTTCAAGAATAGCAACTAATAAAATACATAAGGATATATAAATCATGGCATCCGTGTTTAAATCTTTTTTAAGTTCAGACTTGGTCACATCAAAAACAATTTTAAGTGAGCAAATTCCAATCAGCGGCAGTTTATGTAGCGCATCTTACGGAACTTACCCTAATGAAACGAATGTCAAAAACTATACGCACTCTTTCTTTCAGAAAATTTTTGACTATCCTTATTTGTCATCATCCGCCAATTCATTATTTGACATTTCTGTAGGATATTCAAATACTTCTGCTCTTTCTAACTCTTCAAATGTTCAAAATGACAAAAAAATTGCTTTATATTCTCAAATGGCTCAACAGTTATATGGTTTTGACCAAAATGGAAATGTGAATTTATTTGATCAAGATGGAAATATAATTTTAAATGGTACTAAAATCCAAGAATGTTACTTCATCAATTTTGCAAGACTTTTAACCAAGGATGAAATTAAAAAAGGTTCCTTTAGTATTGAACTTGGTAATCAAGCTTATGCTACCGCTAATAATACTCGTATTGTGATTTCAGATGCAGGTGCCGAGAATGACTTCAAAGTTAATTCACCCGTGGGAGAATATTCTATACTTTCAGCCTCTTCAGGTCAGACAGCAGGTTCTACTAATGGTTTAGCAGGTTTGTTGTTCTACCAAGCGGGTGTTGCCGTCCTTACAGCTTCTATTTTTGCTTCTCAGCCTACAGGTATGATTGCTTCCGATGTTGTTATGAGTGCTCCAGATGTTTCAGGAGGCGGCACGGCTATAGCAATGTTGACAGGTTCTTCAATTACGGGAAGCGCCGATGCTTTACGTCACCGCATTTATAACATTTCTTTTAATAACACTACAGAACTTAATTCTACAATTTATTTTTGTCGTGTAGATCCAGGTGATTTTAATTATTCTTCTAATCCTTCATATGTATCAGGTTCTAAAATTAGGGTTAAACAGAATTCTACAGATCAGCCCCAAACTTATATTACTACAGTTGGTCTTTATTCTAGTAATAACGAGTTGTTAGGTGTTGCAAAATTGTCAGAGCCATTAAAAAAAGATCCCTCTACAAGTTTGACACTTCGCGTCAGAACGGATTGGTGATTCTCAACAATTTCAACTAGTTAGACAGTTTTTCTATTTCTTGCTTATACTTTTCTATTTCCTTTTCCATTTCCTTTATATAATTCTTAGCTCCTTCAATTCCACGATTATCTAATCGCAAGAAAATTTCCAAAGTTTCTATACATTTCTTTTTTATCTTCTCTAGATCTTTTTCCAGGTTTTCTTCAGAAAACGAGAATTTTTCTTCAGGTAGCCAATGTAGGGATCCTATTTTCATATTACTATCATCTTCGCAGTTATATTTTTCTTTCGTTATAACGCATTGCAAATATTTTTTTTCTTTACCTCGTAATGTTTTTAATTGTTCTTGTACTATCTCAACTTCCCAAGTGCTAAAATTAGTATTAAGAATGTTGGTGAGTGTCAAAAATACTTTTTCTTTGTTTTCCATACTATTAGTATGACGTAGATTTTCTTTTTGTCAATTGGTAATTTTCCTCTTTACTTTTCCTATCCTTTTGCTACACTTCTTTTATGATCATCAAGCCCGGTACACTTGTTAAATCGAAGACTGTTTATTATTTTCAGCATTCAAAATATAATAACCTCTACGGTGCAGTTTTTCATGATTATAGTAATCATGAATTAGATTAATCTAGTGCTATAAAGGTTTTTTTATTTAGTTTGTTGGAATATCATGCTTTCTATATTCGAGATCTTGAGATTTTTCCTTGACATTTTCCTATCCCTTTGCTACAGTGTTTTATATTGATAGACTTTCAAAGGTTTTATTATGACAGCAGATTTTAAAATTCTTACTCCTACCAAACCTCACCAAAAGTTACGTATCTATGAGATTGCTTGTTTAATGTCTAAAAGTGGTTTATCGTCGGGTTTCATTGTTCCCGCGGTAGAATTGGCTTGCATCTATGAAGGTGTTTATGACATGATGGAACTTTGGGAACGTGAGCCAGATGAGATTGAACGTGATTTACTTGTTATGGACATTCAGTGTCTTCTAAAGGTTAAATAATGGATAATAGTGGTTTTAGAATCCCAGAATTTGACCCAGGTGAAGATAATATTCTTTCTTCCTATTGTGAAGAACTTAAACTTGTTAAAACTTTGCAAGAACTAAATATTTTTGTCGCCAGGTGGAAAGAGTTATGGTTTGCTAGATTTGATACTACTTCAAGTTTTGAGACTGCTATGTCCGACTCTGTTTTAGATGGACAATATAGTCAAGAAGTATTAAATTGTATTGTTAGATCTTTTGATATAACAGATGATGGTTTTGTAAATTCTCCAGGGTTTAATATGGCTATGGCTATTCGTATGCCTTGGGTATTGTCAGAAGCTATGAGTGTAGCAAAAAAATACATTGTTCCTTTGAATTGTGCTGTTTTTCAACTTCTTCGAGCATATAAAATGGGTGGTAAAAGTGCCTAAAAAAGTATCAAAAAAGATTACTCGCAATATTCTTCTTTCAGGTCATTATATTGTTGTAAATTGTAAGAATAAATCTTTTGAACATTTTACAGGTATACCAGAACTTAAGAAGTATTTTGAAGATCAATTTGCAGGCAAAAGTAAGTTACCTCAGCAAGAACTTATGGAGGAATTAAAAAATTACATTGTATTCAGAGGCATAATGTCTCCTATCAAGTTCAAGTATAAGAATCAGGTAGATTTTTTAGTAGGTAAAGAAAATAATAACTTAGAATCGTCAAATTTGAATGATTCTACAAAGCAAGGAGAATAAAAATGTCGATTAGAGATGATAAGTCGTTTAGAAAAGTGGAATCTAATAGTAAGTGCGGAAAAAGTTTATGGGTTAATGATAACGGAAAATATGTTGTGACAGAAGATATTAAAGGGTATTCTTATTTAAACGATAAAATAGTTTATGATAGCAAGGAAGACGCAAACAAAGCTCATACCACTTATTATAAAGTAGAAGTACGTTATTAAATTCTTTGATAGAATACAATGAATAAACTTACAAAGCAAGGAGAGTAAGATGAATGCATTATAAATGTGTAATATCAATGGAGGTATAAACAGATTGTTAGTTGACTTTTAACAGAGTGAGAACAAAGAAATATGTATAAGATAGGAGATAAATTATGTATTACAGAACAGTTTGTAGATTTTAATAAATCAGATTGGGCAAGGGAACTTAGAACATTTCCTTTTTTAACAGTAAGTGATGTTATTAAAGAAGAAGAATTTTCGGCGATATATTTTAAGGAATATAAATTTAATAGCGGTGGAGTTGGTATAAAAGAAGATTTGTCATTCTGGAAGAATCAGACAACAATACCAGTTTTTGAACACTACAAGGAGAGTAAAATGAGTTTTGATTCAGTAAAAAAGAAAACAGTTGATTCACTGCAAGAAGGAATGAAAATTGGTGGAAGCAGGAAGGCAGTGGAAACTGTTGTTTCTATTTTGAAGAGAGCGTGTGGGTCCAATTATCCTTCGCTTCTTACCACCCCTCTTGGAAGTAAGTTGGAGCCTTATGTTGCAAGCGTGGCTATTTTAAGTATTGTCGCTCTTTTTGAGAATCGATTTCCGACATTGAAAAATCTTGAAACAGTTGCCAATAAGGCATTGACGGGTTTTGCAGCGAATGATTGTGCTGATTTATTAACTATGTTAGAGCCATTGGCTGTACAACTTGTTGCTGTTGCTCCAACATTGAAGATTGATGAAGAATAAAAATGTCATGTACTGAATATGAACTTGGTAAAATGCACCGTCCGAGATCGTGGGATGAATTAACAGAACAGGAACAGAAAGAGGAAAGAGAGTATCGAGAGAAGCATCGTTTAATTGATAAACTGCATGAAAAATATAAGTTGATACGTGAAATGTGTAAACACCGTGGAGGGTGTGGTTGGGAATGTCATAGTGAAAAGGAAGAATCAAAATATGTTTGTTATTGTAATATTACTGAGATAGAAAAACTTCATAACATTGAAAAACTTCTTAAAGAACAAAATGACCTTTTAAGAAAAAATCGATAAACAAAGGAGAATAAAAATGTCTAAGAAGAAGTGTTGTAATCCTAGTGAAGGTTGTTGTAGCCCGAAGAAAAAAGTTAGTGAAGGTTATACAGTAGTTAGTAGTGATGATTTTGGTAGCGGGTCGGAGCTCACTTGGGATTATTGTGAAAGTGAAGAAGACTTGGCTAATTTCTTTTATGACATTAGTGATGAAAATACTAGTTTAAATGAAGATGAAGTAGATAAGCTATTGGATAATTATCTTGTTTTCGAAGGAAAACTTACTCCACTTTCTCGCCATGTAGAATTAACTGGTTTTAAGGTTAGTTATTCAAAGGATAATGATAATGATTAATCTTCCTCAAGTAGTTCTTAATGCTCTTGAAAAACGCCGTGATATTCTTGAAGAGTCTCAACGTATCATGAAGTTATCGGATGCTTATCAAAACAAGGCTAATGATCTTTGTGATATGATGTGGCAGGCAGAGGCAGCAAAGAAAAATTTAAGTTGCCTATATTATTCTAAAATGGATCAAGAGGTAGCTTATAATGGTGTACTAGGTGATTTAGCTTCTTCTAAAGCAGAACAACTTTACATTGAAGGAAATAAATTAGTGCTTGAAGCTGTTGAAAGTAGTATGCCTGCTGAGACAACGGTTAAGTTTTATAAGGGGAATATTTTTATTAATAACGAGGAAATTTAACGCTGTTCGTCCCACGTTAAAGCACTAGAAGCTACTGCTGTTGAGTTTAACGATGTCACTACTACAGAATAGTTAATTGGTGCCGATCCTGACGCATTTAATACGATTGGATATTTTTTAGCATGGTCAAAGAAAGTTGTATATGAAAGTCTATTTGCTGCTGAACCTGCTGCCACATATCCAGATTGTATAGTAATTCCTCCAGAAATAGCTGTTGCTGCTACATCAAATTCTGCAACGGAATTTCCATCTACACTTGCCCATGTTGGTCCCGTTAAAGAACCACTATATACAATCTCCCAAAATACATTGTTTGACCCAACTAAAAAGTCTATTTCTTTGGGAATAATATTTCCACGATTTGTTATTCCACTGAGAGTTGATTTTGGTCGTATTGAAAGAATCGGTCTTCTAGACGTAACATTAAACGAACCTGTTGTGTTACTAGTAGAAAATGTTTGACCAAATTTATTAAAGCTCCCTTCTGAGATAACTGTGCTGCAAATTTGTGTTAAAGAACCTCCTGCACTGGCTCCTGTATTAAAAATTTCATATCGTAATGGTAAGTTTGCGGAGGTTAAAGAAACAGTAGAAATAATGTTGGCAATTAAAAATTCATGTACTGGGTAAGCAATGCCATTTATGTCAAAACCAACACGAATTCTTCCCTCTCCTAGCCACTGTAAATCTATCCATAAGATTTGACTTTTTGTAATGTCTAAAGTTATACCGCTTGGTCCATTACCCTGCATAGTGTCTTTATTCCAAGATGCCTGTGCTACCGTATTATTTACTATGGCGCCGGAAGAAAAAGTTCGTCTAACTACATTTAGAGTTCCACTCCCAAGTTGTTCAAAGTATATTCCGTTTTGATCGTCAAAATAACCTACTCTTCGAGTGGTATTTGTTACTGCGGTTCCAAACATAAAAGAATTATATGTTAGTAGAGATTTTCCTGGTTGGTAACGAAAATACTCTCTTGTTTGGTGTCTACTTAAATCAGTAACGCCAGTTGAGACAGTTAAGTTGCATCCAGAAGAGTTCGGCAAATGGGATAAAGAACCTGTACCGGTTAAAATTGTTTCCCAAACTAAATTACCAGTGTCATATTGAAATCCACTTTCAAATATTGTTTCAGGTGTTGATACTTTTGCCCGTCCAAAAGCGTCAATTGCGGTATTGTCACCAAAAGCTAGTGCGTTAGGAAAATAACTCATTTTTTATTTCTTCCCTATTTTAGATACCAATTCGTACCATTTGAAATTATTGTTACAGCGGCTTGAGATATTAAACCTACTGTCGAATTATTACTTATATTTCCGTTAGAACTTGATACAGTAACTTGAGTTCCATTAGTATCGGTTCTAATCATTTCATAAATTTTATTTGTATTGCCAGAAGCAGAGGGAAGAGTGACAATTATTGGAGTTGATGATGCTGTTATAAATAATCCGTAATCTGTTGACAGTAATGAATAACTTCCAGAAATTGTAAGATAGGTTGGATTTAAAATATTATTATTGCCATCAACTATAGTATCGGAAGATGTAGCTGGCCTAAAAGGCCCTATAGAATCCCCTATGGTATAATCAGATTTGACAATAATGGTTCTGCTTGACATTAATATCTATGCCCATTTTCTAACAAGACTCATTGACCCAGTGTCGCTAAGAACACTTCCATTGATTATACCTAACCATGTGCTTCCACTACTTACTGTTGTTATTTGCCCAAGAGTTCCAGCTAAAGTGGGTGTCCCTGTCGCACTAATTAAAATTTTACTAGTAACATCACAATAAGTTCCCCAACCTCCATTTCCAGAGCCGGATAATGGGACAGTTGGAGCATTTACTCGTAAATAAGAATTTTCTGATAAGTAAATCCCATGACCTGAACTATCCGCGCAACTTATACCATCACTAATTGATATATTGCTTAAACTTGAACTAATTCCATATCCTGCAACTCCTGAAAATTGAATTGGAGAATATTGAGATGGGGTGTTGACCATTAGTGTGTTGTTACATGTTTGTAAAATAAGTCCATGTGTAGTTCCTTTGATACGATTTCCATTATAAACTTCTAAATCTCTGACCCTTGATAGGGAAACCCCAGTGAGATATCCTCCTGTAATCCATATTGTTGAGGAGTCTCGTACTCCAAAAGAGCCAGTTCTTATCCCAACTCCATTCATCCAATTTGCTATTTCTATTGTTAGAGGGAATGCGGTTGTATCAAGAACTATTGCATTTACGGTTCCTGTTTCAGTACAATAAGAAGCGTTAATGGGTGCTGCATTAGAACTTTCCAATACCATTCCAGTTAAGAATACGGATCCAGTGCTGGATATTGGTTGAATAGAGACAGAACCACCAACAGATACCCTTTGTAAAATTAATCCAGATGGATAAGTTGTAGTTCCTGAATTTTGTAAATATAGTGTTCCTGTTCCATTTATTATTGTTGATGGTTTGCTGATTTGAAAAGTTGCTGTGCCAGGATCCTCAGAGAAAAATTTATTTGGTGTTATAGTTGTTGAAGTATTACTTAAAATTGTTCTTTTTTGTCCAGAACATACGCCAGAGGTTATTTCTATAATATACCCTGCATAACTGTCTACTGTGTATCCAAGCCCTGTTTTTCCTATGCTAGAAGTGGAATGGATATCAGCACTTGCTATTGGCCCTGCCAAAACAGTTGTGGTAGTGCCTCCATCAATTACAACATTTGCAAAAGCTTTAATTGACAAATAAGCGTTAGATGAGAGAGTTACAGTTCCGGCAACATGTATTACGATTTCTGAGTAAGTTGTTGTTGGTAGAATGGAAGAAATCCCATTAAAAGTTTTTTTTGCGGTTGTTGCGCTTAATCCATCATTAGAATCGTTTCCACTAGTTCCATCTAGATAATATCTTTTAGTTGTTAAATTTAAAGATGGAATATTGATTCCATTTCCGTCAACAATTGAATCTAAAGATGTCGCATCTCGGAAAGGACCAATAGAGTCCCCAAGGGTATAATCAGATTTAACTAAGATAGTTTTATTTGCCATGTTTTAGAATGTTTCCTCATGTTAAATAGGTCGGAAATTAGGAACGAGGCTTGATAGTCGCAATTAGATCCCAATTGATAGTTGTGGCAGCTTTTCCCGTTACTCTAAACAATAAATTTGTGCCACTACCAGTGATATCAGCATCCATAGCCGCTGTAGTTTCTATGTCGGAAAATGTTGTTTGAACGCTACCTTGCAAATTAACATCCCCGGCTGATTGTCTATACGCACAAGCAAAGCGCCCATAAGCACACCGTTCTGTTCCTGCTATGTCTCTTCCTGTATATAAACCTTCAACTAAATATAAAGTATTATCAGCAAGTGGATAAGATAAAATTGTTGTTATGTTAGAACCTGTAGTTTGAACAGTGGCGTACTGTAAAACTGTATTAGCAACAGAACCACTATTGACGGTAACTGTTGGTAAATTTGCTGTCCCTGGGTCACCTGTTGGGCCAGTCACACCAGTTCCAGTAGGCCCGGTTGGCCCTATTACTGTAGAATCAGCGCCTGTTGGCCCTGTTGGACCAGTCACACCAGCTCCAGTAGGACCGGTTGGCCCTATTACTGTAGAATCAGCGCCCGTAGGACCAGTAGGACCAGTCACACCAGCTCCAGTAGGACCGGTTGGACCTACAACTGTAGAATTAGCCCCTGTAGGGCCCGTAGCTCCAGTTGGGCCAATTGATGGGTAATGATGTTCTACAGGTGTTTCTGTTGGATCCCATTTATGCGGTATGGTTGGATTTGACATGAATATAATTAGTTGTCATTGACTTTCCATTTTCTCTCTGCTACACTGATTTTATGTTCAACCTTGGTGATTTAATTTGTTTTAAGTCTTTAATCGGAGAGAATATTTATAGTGTTCCTTTGTCCTATGGATTTATTAAAGCATATTTTACAAGTGAAATAACGGGTGAAGTTATAAAAGATGGATATTATGTTGAGTGGTTTCAAAACAAAGAGAAACTCCCAGGCTTAATTTTTCCAACTTTAATGGACATTAGTCCATATCATAAAATTTAAAGGAGAATTTTTATGCAAGTAAAGAAAAACATTAACATTTATTTTCTAGAATCAGAAGTGAAGGAGGCGTTACTTGATTATATGGTTAAAAATGGAATGAATGATGTCGCCGCTCATGCTTTTGAAAATTATTCAATGTTGGATTATACACCAGGGAGCAATGAGGAAGATGAAGATGGAAATGTTGTTGAGGATGTTTATGTTTTATGTGTAGATGGTGAAATGGATGATGAAAGTTCTCCAGGGAAAGAAAAAAATTAACATGCGCAAACTCATTCCGAGAGATAAGTTTCTGAAAAGTAAACAAGGCGGATTCGCCTATATTACAGATGAGCTACTTAAAGAATATCACACAGAAGGAGAAATTAAAAATTTTGATAAGTGGATAACAGGTCAAACTTGCGCCTTAATTGATGGAAAATGTGCAATTTACTCGTGGGATTATGAGCGATGGGTTGGACAAGGTAAAAAGACTGATCAAAACGTAGAAGATTGGGATTAGGTACAAAAATGGCAGAATTATCTAGACAAGAATATTATGAATGCATGGTGAAAAAGGATATGCAAAATTTACTTAATGCAAGAAACATTGAGGATAATACAAAAAGCATTGAGGCACTTGAAAGAGTAGTTTTGAGCTGTGCGGTTAGGTGGTACAATATTCAAACAGACCAGTCTGTATCGTCGGGCGTGATTATGGAGTGTGAGAGAAATCTTCAGGCTGCAATTTTTAACCTTGCAACCAAAAACTGGCGATTTCCATATTAAAAGGAATTTAAAAATGTGTAATTTTAATATTGGCGATAATGTTCAAATGAAGGATGTTGAAGATTGGGATTAGGCATAAAATGACAGAACTTTCTAGACAAGAACATTATGAACTTTTGATGAAAAATGATATGAAAAATTTGTATAGTTCAAAATCCTCAGCCGATTTTGAGCGGGTTGTTTTAAGTTGTGTAGTTCGATGGTATAGCATAGAAGAAGAATTTTCTTCAAGATCTATATTGTTGCATCGAGCCAAAGAAAATCTTCGTGAAGCAGCTTTTATGCTTAAAAGCAATAATTGGCAAACTTCCTATTGAAAGGAAATTAAAAATGCAAAATTTTCAAGTTGGTGATATTGTTCAAATGAAGTACGTTGATAATATTGGATCAGTTATTGAAAAGATATATTCTACAACTGGAGAAACACTTTATAAAATCATGTGGCTTACCTCTACAACTCAAGAACATTCTTATTGTCGAAAGGAAAGTTTAAAAAATCCTCGTCCTGCTAATGTTGCAGAAATTGTTTGGAGTTGAAATGGAGAAATTTAAATTTAAGGTTGGAGAACATGTAAAGTTGAAATTTTCAGGTAGAGTTGGTGTGGTCACTTGGAACGATAGAATTGAGTGTTTAAATAAAAACTTGTATCAAGTTTTATGGAGTGGGGATACTGAAGTTGAAAGAGAGCCTGTGATGGAAGGTAGTGAAATTCATGGAAATAAATGTTATTCGGAAGAATCGTTTTTGGCAAACACTACAGGCAATTAAAAATGGCTTATAGTCCAAATAAATATGCTAAATTTCAAACGGGGGATAAAGTTTTTTTATTTGTTAACGGAGAAAGGGTAGATTCAGTCATTATGAGTGTTTATTTAAACGAAACTGATGATGAGTGGGTTTACAAACTAGTTGGCGTTGATGGGTGGTATACTCAAGTAAAATTAAGCAAAGTTTTATGATTAAAGAGAAAGTTAAAGCCGGGGATGTTAAAGTCGGGGATATTGTTACAGTTTTACACTCGAACAGTATTTATAATAAATTAGCTCTTGTTATAGGAACTGGAGATTATGCTTCGGTTAAAGTTTTTGAATTTGAAAGTGGAAAAAGATATTCAATTGTTCCTCATATTACATATAAAAGTAGAAAAAAAGAAAAAATAATTCTTTCCTACGAGAAATTTTGCTAGTTTCTAGTTATTCTTGTGCCCGCATATCGTAAATTTAACTCGTCTGATCTAATCTTTAATCGCGTTAAAACTTATCCTAATGTAGAATTTTTTGTTTATGACCGTAAAGTTTACTATAATAATAAACCATCTCTTTCGGGTGCTTTTACTAATCAAGTTAATCATGTTCCTTCAGGTTATATCTCTTTATATGAAGAAAACGTAGATCGTTCTGCTAATAATTTAATTTATCCTTTCCTAATAAAAGATTCTACCCTTTCAGCATTCAAGTCAGTTTCTACTTCAGATTTTAATTCAGATTTTGGCTATGGTGATGTTATAACAGGTTCTTATCCTTTATCTTCTTCTATCTCTGTTGATAAAATTGAGGCTAACGGTTCTCGTAGTCGTATTACTTCTCTTCAGAATACATTAAATTTTTATCAGCCTTTAAGCCCACACTATTCCTATAATTCTTCTCTAGGTGATAAGTCTATACAAAAGTTATCTTTAGTAAGCATTCCAAGTATATTTTTTGGTTCTAGTATTAAAAAAGGATCAATGAAGCTAGATTATTTTGTTTCCGGTTCTTTAATTGGTAGACTTGAAGATATTAAAAGAAATGGTGAACTCGTTCAAACGCTTCCAGTGGGCTCTACGGGGTCAGGAAGCATAGCAGGTGTCTGTCTATATAACGAAGGTTTTCTCGTCTTGACAGGTGCGTGGGACATCACAAATACACATACAGAAGTATATGATGCTGGTTCTGCTGCAACATACCCTAAATGGTATTATTTTGCTTCTACAGGTTCTTCAGGAGCAGGAGAAAATATCCCTAGTTCTAGTTTTTCAATGAAATTTGATGGAGTAAATTATATTAATACTATGACGGCGTTTTGCCATGCCCCTATAGGACAAGTTAATTGTTCTAATAATCCTACCTGGATTGATTATGGTCAAAATACTAGCCCTTCAACATCTTCATATTCGTATGTGGAGAATGAAAACTTAACTATTAAGAATATCACAAAGCCTGTTTTTACGGGTGACTCTGGAAGTTTTGAAAAAACTGTTTACATCAACAAAATTTTATTGTATGATCAAGAAAAAAGAGTTATAGGTATTGCAAACTTGAGTCAGCCTATTAGAAAACGTGAAGTTGATGAATTGGTGTTTAAATTAAAACTAGATTTATTGTAGGTTTTTAAATGAATCTTACTCTATTCATTCTTTTTTGCTACGGTTTTACACAAATCGTAATTTATGGACATATTTTTGAAGGCATAAGAAAAAAATTGAATTGGTATGTCTTGTTTTGTCCAATGTGTTCTGGTTTTTGGGTTGGAATGTTGGTTTATGTTTTATTCTATCTATCAACAATCCAACTTTTTCCTAACTTTTTCATAGGTTTATTTTTGTTTCCCTGTTTATCTTCGGGAACATCTTATTTTCTTTGTAGCTTAATAGATGACGAAGGATTAAAAATTTGCAAAAAATAGTAATTGGGTTTGATATTTCAACTTCTAAAGTGGGCATAGCTATACTAAGCTTGGATAAAAAAATTCTTTACAACAATGTTTTAATCTTTAACAAAAGTCTAACTCTTTTCGAAAGAGCATCTACGTTAAGAAATTTTATTCGTTCAGAGGGTATTGTTGGTTCTGATGCTACAATTGTTATAGAAGAACCTTTGATGACTACTTCTAGTGGTGGTATGGCATATATTACAGCCTTGCTTCAGAGATTTAACGGTATGTGTTCTTTTATGTTGGAACAAGATTATAAAGTTGTACCTATAATGGTTAACCCGTCTACAAGTAGAACAGGTATTGGATTAAAATTTACTCGTAAAACTCCCAAGAAAGATAAAAAAAAGACAATTATAGATTTTATCAAGCAACAGTTTGGCGATTCCTTTAATTATGAATTTACTAAGGCTGGTAACCCCAAACCAGGCACCGATGATCGTGCTGATTCCCTGGTTCTCGCTCTATATGGTATAAAAATGCTTAATCCGTGAGAAGTGTCGGTTATAAGATAGTTTCCTTTGCTTTTTTCATTACTATTATATCTTTCAGCATTTGTTATATTCTCTTTGACAGCGAAACTGATTTAAAATGCAGAGATATATGTTATACTCAATTTTGCCAAGATTTTGAACATTGTGAATTTCTCTTGGAAGACTCTTTTTTGTCGCTAAATGTTTGTAGGTGTGCTATAGTGAGTAATAGATTCATGATGCACGAGCAAAGACGTTTAGCAGAAAAAGTTTTTTATTTTTAAATGGATGATGTTTCAAAAAAGAAGTTAAAGATCTTTTGTGATCTTTTCGGTCCTTGTCGTCGCTCTGGCGAAGAATATCTTTTTATCTGTCCTAGCTGCAAACATCATAAATATAAATTTTCTGTTAATTTCATCAAAAACGCTGCTAAGTGTTGGATATGTGATTATAAAAGAAAAAATCTTTCACTCGTTGTTAAAGCCTTTGGGCTTATTAGCGATTATCAAGAATGGCGAAAATTAGAAGGTAAAACAGATTTTTCAGAAATTCATGATCTGTTGTCTGAACCTGTGCAGGTAGAAGATAAAAAGATATCTTTGCCTGACGAGTTTGAAACTTTAGTATCTCATTGTCTTTCTACAGAAGGACAAATAGCTAAGAAATATATCCTTCAGAGAGGGATAAGTGAAGAAGTAATTTTTCTTTATAAAATGGGTTACTGTTCTAAAGGGGTATATGCTGGTAGAATAATAATCCCTAGTTTTGATGCTGAAGGAAGATTAAACTATTTCATTGCCAGAACATATGTTGATCATTGGAAAAAGTACTTGAATCCTAAAGTTGATCGTGGTAATATCATAGCAAATGAGTTATATGTTGATTGGAATAAAGAAATAATCTTAGTAGAAGGTATGTTTGATGCAATTAAAGCAGGGATGCAAGCTATCCCATTGTTGGGATCTACATTGAACACTTCAAGTAGGTTATTTCAGAAAATTGTTAGTACAGGTTGTAAAGTTACGGTAGCATTAGATAATGATGCGAAAGAAAAAGAAAATACTATTATAAATAAATTAGTTAGTTATCGTGTACCAGATATTAGAAAGATCTCTATACCAGTAGAATATAACGATATTGGTGAAATGTCCTGTGAAGAATTTCAACAGGTATATAATAAATTTTCTTTGCCTATGAGTGGGGAAAATCACTTAAGACATTTAATCTCACAGATATAGGAGTTACTTTGATACGTTTTGCGCTGATTAGTGATGTGCATATTAAAAATTTCAAGAAACATAAACAATATAACCTTGTTTTCGATCAAATTTATGAGGTTTTAAAACAAAAGAAACCAGACTATATTTTACTTCTTGGCGATCTTTTTCATTCTAAAAATGCTATATTCGCAGAAGCATATTATGTTGCTTCTAATTTTCTTCGCAAACTTTCTAAAATCGCAGAAACTCACGTAATTTTAGGTAACCATGAAGTATTTTCTAAAAATTTAGATAGACTTGATACGCTTACTCCAATTATTGACGCTTTAAATTTACCCTCTATTAAATTTCATAAATATACTGGTCAATACAGACTTAAAGAAAATATTGTTCTCCACACCTTGTCAATTCTAGATAAAAACAATTGGAAAGAACCTTTAGGAAATCTTGACACAAATGTTGCACTGTTTCATGGAACGGTAGAAGGCAGTGTTTCTGATAGTGGATGGGTGGTTGATAAGGGAGAAATAAATATTGATCTCCTACGAAAATTTGATTATTCCTTTTGCGGGGATATACATGCGCATCAGTTATTAGACTCTAAAGGAAAAATGTTGTATGTAGGAAGTACAATACAAAACAATTTTGGTGAGAAAGACGATAAAGGTATCATTATATATGATATCTATGATAAGAAAAAATTTGACTACGAACGATTCATTTTTCCTAACCCTGCCCCGTTTGTAACGGTTGAATTATGTGGTGGAGACTTACCAGAAGACCTTGATATTAAAGAAGGTTCTGTAGTAAGAGTTGTGTCTTCCGAAAACATTTCCTATGATATTGTTAGTAAAACGCTTGATATTATCAAGATCAAATATAAACCTGAAAGCGTGGTTTATGTAAGTAAAATTTCTTCTACGGGTGGTTCGTTAATTGGTAGTGTTTCTGATAGTGACAGACAAAACTTACGAGATGTAAACGTTCAAGAAAAATTGATTAGAGAGTTTTTATGGGATTATGAACCTTCTGAAGAAGTTCTACAGAAAGTTTTTGAACTGAATAGAAAATTTAATGTTGTAGTAGAACAAGATGAAACAGGTGTTGCTAGGAATGTTAGCTGGTCACTTAAGAAAGTCGAGTGGTCAAATCTGTTTAACTATGGTGAAAAAAATTGTATTGATTATTCCACGCTGGATGGTATTGTAGGTCTATTTGGGGCATCGTTTAAGGGTAAATCGTCTGCTATTGAAGTGATTCTATATACAATTTTTAATGCTATAGCTAAGAATTCTCGCAAGAATTACAATATAATCAACCAAAACTGTTCTAAAGGATCTGGAAGAGTAGAAATAACCATTGGAAATGATTTATACGTTGTCGAGAGATCTTCTGAAAAGTATATTAAAAAATCTAAAGGGGTAGAAACAGAAGAGGCTAGAACTACCGTTGATTTTAAGCGGATCAATTCTGTTACCGGAGAAGAAGAAAATAAAAATGGTGCCGATAGAGATGAAACAGATAAAAACATTCGACAAGTCTTTGGGACTATTGAAGATTTCCTACTAACTACTATTTCTTCTCAATTTGGAGCATTATCATTTATTGATGAAGGGGAGACAAAAAGAAAACAAATTCTTGCTAAGTTTCTTGATTTAGATTTCTTCGAGAAGAAGTTCAAGTTGATGAAGAAAGAGTCTAGTGAGATTAAAACACTTATTAAAAAGTACGGTGAACTATCAGATTTTAAGAAACGCATAGATGATGTTAGAAAAGAAGTAACTTATAATAAAAAGCAAATAGAAGAAAACAAAAAAATATGTGAACAATGTGAAGTAGAAAAAAAGGGTATAGAAAGTGAGATATCAGAACTCAAGAACAAGATCAATTTTGCTCCCAAGATTTCTTTTAAAATATCAGATATTGTGGGGAAGATCAGTGTTCTGGATGATAAGAAGGCTAGCCTTATATCTCGAAAAGATGCAAGGGTAGAAGAAAATAAAAAGTTATCTAAGAAACTTCATGAGATTAAGGAGTTTAGCAAAGATAGAGAGCAAAACGAGCAATCTTGCCACGAGTTGATACAAAAAGCCAACACTTACAAAGATATGGTATATTCTTTGCAGGTAAAATTAAACGCAAAAAATAAAGAGTTAGATAATTGCAATAAAAGAATAAAACTTCTTGAAGAAGTCCCCTGTGGTAACTCGTTTCCGAAATGTAAGTTTATTGCAGACTCCTTTATAGCGCAAAAAGAAGTAAAGGGTGTGTTAGAAGAGTGTGATAGCTTGCTTCATGAAATACAGCGTGTTAATGCTGAAACTCCGAGTGTTGCAGATGCTTGTAATTCTCAAGAGTACCTTAAAAAATGTTCATTGTCAGATAAAGAAGAAATTGTTTTAAAGCAAAAATTACTGGAGGGCAAGAACAGGATTAGCTCCATTGAAAATGATCTATTGAAGAATAATCAAGAGTCAGAGAAACTTCAAGAACAAAAGAGGCTATACGAAGATAACAAAGAAATTATTGAAGACTATGAAGGCGTGATAAGTTTATTGAACTTAAAAACTGAAGTTCTAGAACAAAAAGAAAAGAATATTCAAGATTGTGAAAATGTCTCTATGGAACTTTATAAAAAGCATGGTTCCATGGAGCAACAGTTAGAAACTCTGAGGCAGAATAGAAAAGAACTTGTTAAGATTCGTACTGAGTATGAAGCATATGACTTGTTAGAAAAATGTTTTCATAGTACAGGTATTCCTTTCATTATCATTAAACAGCAGTTACCTTATATTAACTCTGAAATTGGTAAGGTCTTGGCTAGCGTGGTAGGATTTAAAGTTTTCTTTGAGAGTGAAGATGATAAGCTAAATTTATTTATTCAACATAAAAACTATAGTCCTAGACCGCTAGAAATGGGTAGTGGCGCAGAAAAAACTTTGGCTAGTATGGCTATAAGAATGGGCTTGACAAAAATTTCTAGCCTTCCACGATGTTCTATGTTAGTATTGGATGAGCCTGTACTGGCTTTGGATAGTAACATTTTAGAGGCGTTTTCAAAATTGCTAGAAGTGTTAAAAGAAGAATATAAGCCAATTGTTCTAATTACTCATTTGGAAGCCCTCAAAGATATTGTAGATAATGAAATAATTCTGTCAACCAAGGGTAAATTTGCCCATATAAATCAATGAGGAAAATATGGAATATCCAGATTTTAGTGTAATAGAACTTGGCGGTGGTGATCTTGAGGTTCTTTTTCTTGAAAAAGTTGGCGAAGATTTGCTTAAAGTGATTCAAAAAGAAATTGAAGTATACAGTAGAGAAGTTTTGACCACTAGAACGCTATATAGTATGAATTCTACAATCAAGAACAAACTTCATTATTTAGTTATGAGCGGGAAACTAAGATATAATTTATTTGACAAATCATGGGTTTTGGAAGCCTAAAAGGAGAATTTTTATGGATCAAAGAACGATGTTGGATTTTGCAAAGAAGTTGTTGTCTCGCAAGTTGTTAGTGTGGATTGCTTCTACTGTTTTATTATGTTGCAAGGTTATTACTCAAGATGTATGGCAGTTAATATCTATTACTTTCATGGGTGTTCATGCTGCACAAGCTGTTTTGACTGGGGCTGGTGTAGCAAACAAAGTATCTGCGCTGGTAACTAAAAAAGAAGATGAGAAGGAAGGTGAGGCGTAACATGCTGCTCCTACTTCAAAAGGCTTGGTTAGCAGTAAAAAAGTTTTGGTATGTACCTGTGTTGTTAGTTGTGGCCGTTATTTTAGCTGTTGTTTACAGAAAAAACACTTCTGTTATTGAGATGTTATATAATACGCTTGATTCTTATAAAGAGCAGGCCGCTAAACTTGACAAACTGAACAAAGAACAACTAGCGCAAAAAGAAGATCTGCAAAAAAAATACAATTTGGTTCTTCAGCAAATGATTGAGCAACACGAACACAATGAACAGGTTTTAACAGAGGAAAGAAAAAAAAGAATCAAAGAACTTGTAGAGCAATATAAAGGTAAAGATGAAGAGCTAGCAAAAGCATTTTCCCAAGAATTTGGCATTGATTTAAAATAGGTGAAAAATGGCTAAATTCATAATTGTTTTTTCTTTGTTGTTTCCATGTATTTCTTACGCTCAAGATGGAGCAGTATTCCTAAAAAAAGGTGAACAAGTTCCTTTTAATGGAGTCCTGCTTCCACCTGATGTACAAGCTAAAATGATTGCAGATTCAGAGTATAATAAAAAAGTTTGTGCTCTGGAAACAAATTATTTATCTATGCGTCAAAAGACAACGTGCGATTTTGAAAAGAACTCTATGAAAATTGATTTAGATACGTTAAATAAAAAATACGATTTGGTAACTAAACTTAAAGATGATGAAATTACTAGGCTAAATAAAAATATCGTAGACAATAGTAAAAGTAGTGATAGATGGGTATGGTGGTTAGCTGGTGGTGTTGTAAGTGGGATTGCCCTAACTGTAGCTGTTACTTATGCGGTAACTCAAACGACAAAATAATATTTTACCACCCCGCTCCGATTCTTCCACCGATTAAAGCATCATTGCCACCTTTTTTCTTCTCGTGTGGCACTTTCCCTAAATTAGTAGTTTCATCAGCAGGAGGATCTGTTAACCTTTCAATTTCTTTTTCTTTTATTTCTTTTTGATACAACCATTCTTCTCGTTCAGACTCCACCCAAGCTGATAAAGTTTTTAAAACGTAATCTGTAGCTGTTAAGCCTTCACCACCGTCTTTTAACTCTGGATAAGTGGCTTCCATAGATCCGTAGACATTGCCAGCATGTACTGTCTCAGGTTTAATAATTCCTTTCTTCATGAGGAACTTCATAATTTGATTTTGAATATCGTAAGTCTTAGATGATGTGTTTAGACTATCATTGGTTAATACTAAAATTTTTCTTTTCTCCGGCATGACAACAACGTCAACGTCGGGATGGTCGAAAATGATAAAATCGCCGTCTAAAGTTTTACGAATGTTTAGTTTAAATTTTAAATCGTTTTTATTTGGACCAATCGTTACTATTAGAGACATTTTTAAATCCTTGAGATAAATAGTGGTTAAATCTAATTACTAGCAGGAGTACGAATGGACAAAGATATTTCAAAACTTGAATCCGCAATTATTGAAAAATACGGTGAAGAAACTAACTTTAATCTTGATAATTGTTGGACGGTAGAGAAAGAAAAAGAATACCTTATATCTTTAAAAGAATCCGTTACTAGTGAGCCTGAAGAAATCCTTCTAAAAAGCGATGGATACTTACAGTTTAAAAAACTAATTATTAAGAATGAAAGTGCTTGTATAGTATGTAAAAGATATACATTGACTAAAAGTGATGATGTTTATTTGACTAAGTATGAATGTTGTGAAAAGTGCTATATACAACATGTGGAAGGTCGTGAAGGCAAGTGGGAAGGCAAGAAAAAAACTTTTAAGGACATAAAAATATAACATGAAAATTTCAAGAAAAAGATTAGAAGAGATTATTCTAGAAGAAGTGGAACTTCACTTCATGAATGATGAAAAAGAATGCGAGCATGGTGAAGATGAGGAATGCGATTGTAAATTGAAACATGAAAAACTTCTTGAGCAAAGCGTAAACCTTAAAGGTGAAAAGTAACATGGCAAAAGATAAAAAAGTTACTGGTAATACTGCCATTTTAAATGTCATTCAGGGCATTTCTCAGGCTTTAGCCGGTAAGCATGACACAATTTATGATAATGATGGCGAGAAGAAAGAAATTGGGCTTAAGCGTGAAGTAGAAAATTATTTAACTATGTCTAGGGGTATGGATGGATTCTCTGCTCGTGTAAGCAGCAATACTCTCATTGTCACATATCAAAGTGAAATTCTTATGAAAGATGTGCATGAGAAGAAATTTGAAGAAGACATTGAAAGTACGTTTAAAGATATTCTAAAATTTATCAAGAAGCAATATAAAAACTACACCAAGCAAAATTTAACACTTAAAGAAAATGGTAAATGTGATATTAAAGTTGAAACTGTAAGCCGTTACCGTACATGGGTAATCGCCAAAAAAATGTATGAGATTAAAAACTTTGAAGTTGAACCTGCTGGAGACAATAAAAAGTTAGATAAAGCCATTGAAAAGTGGTTAGACCAAAAGTCTGATAAAAGACCTACTAATGTAACAATTTCCAAGACGGATAATGAAAAAGAATAATGAAAAATCTAGCCCTTCTTAGCGAGATAGAAACTATCATAGAAGATATGCTATCTGGTACTAATGATGTAGAGTCGGTAGATCAACAAAAAGTTATTGATATGTTTCGTACTCATCCCGATCCTACGCCTGCAATGGTGGATAGTTTCGCTGAAGATTTGGGTATATCAAAAGAACAACTGGAAGAAAAAATTTATTGTTTGCTATCTGACATGTTGAATAACAAAACTAAAGTACCTGATGAAGTTAGTCTAACCACTGAAAAGAGAGAAGAAGTGTTAAAAGGTGGTATTGCTGATGGACATCCTAGAAGTGAATTTGATCCTGGAGAACTTCGCAAGGGTATGAAGGTTGAATTTGAGCATACAAATAATATCGATGCTGCTAGAGAAATAGCTGAAGATCATTTAATGGAAGACCCCGATTATTATAAAAAACTAGAGAAAATGGAGACCGGACAAGATATGCCGCTTAATAATTTAAAAGAACTTGTATCTCGTGTAGTTCAAGAAGTTTGCAAGAAACATCAAACATCTATTGAAGAAATCTTTGAGCCTAACAAGCAAACTCTAGGGGAAGAAGGTAAGAAACTTAGGAAGGCATTAGCACATTTTAATAAAGAAGCTGGTGTATGGGGGCTTATTGATGATGAGACAAGAGAAGTGGTTCCTGGTACTCCTATTTGGCATTCTCTAAAAGATGCCGTAAGGCAAGCCCCTCAAGGTGGGTATATCGTAAGTGGGCAAATGGAAGGTGACCTTCCACCGTGGCTAACTGAAAAAACTGTTCAAGGCACAGATACAAAGATTGATATTGGTGATAAACTAGCAAATTTTGAGAGAGTATCTGATCTTCTAAGAGATGAAAATTATCAATTATATCAACTTATTAAATCTGGGGAACTAACTCAAAAACAAGCACCTGTGGCTATTGATGCGTTAAAAGATTTATCGCGTTATGCTCGTAGGGAAGACCAACAACAAGTTCTTGATATTTTAGCTAGAGATATTGAAGATGCTAGCGAAGGCACTGATCACGGTCTAGTAATGGAAGATGAAGTTGAAGGGCAAGAAAAAAATAATCCTACCCCCGTTGAATTATTTGAGAAAGCTAAGAAATTACAAAAACGTCTTAAGATAGCTTTGCTTAAAATAGCTAAAACTCTTCCTAGCTATAGCGAGGCAAGGTCTGAACTTAGAAACTCTGTCTTTGCGTTAGATCGTATCAATATTAATGGTTTACAAGAAGAATATGAAGGCGAAATTGAAGACGAGAAAAATTTTCCTCGTGAGCCACGTAGCCTTAGTTACCCCATGAAAGAAGAACTGGTAGAAGTAGCTCCACCGGGAAGAGAAGAACAAGTCAAGGCATTAAAGAAAAAGTTTCCTAAAGGGTCTGACTCTCCTTATAAGATTTCATGGGCACAAGAAAAAAGAGAAGAGAACCTTTACGAATCAATGCTTAAAATAGCTACAAAGCGTAGTAACAAATAAAAAAGTAGGCAATGAATGATTTGCGGAACATTTCCTGGTCCAAATAGAAATCATATCTTAGGTATAGACCAATTAGACCCCTTACTTTGGGGGGTTTATCCAAACTTTAGATACCGTGGAATTGATGCTAATTTAACTAATTGGCCCGCGTGGAAGTATGGACCTACATTAACCTATTATGGAACTTCTTCTCCGCCAAATTTGTTGGTATCTTCAAGTCCTTACAGTGGACCTTCGGATAAGTCAGTTGAAATGTTTGGGAATACAGGTGCAGTTGGACCTGGAAGTTATCAAGATGCTACTGGTACTACAACTGGTGATGTAACAACTGGTGACATATTCATAGAAATGATTATTAAGTTTGTTGCCGGTGGTGGAGGTTGGATTATTTCAAAGGGGGCCTTTCCATCTGGTGGTAATGGCTGGCGCCTTTATTATGATAGCGTTCCAAACTGGGTTATTCCTAACAACGCATTAGTAGGCTCTTATGGTGCCGCTTCTGGTTTTGATCATTTAGTATTTTCATATAATCGTGATATAACTGGAGTACAAGGAATTCGTCACTATAGGAATGGAACGTTAAAAAATCTTGGAGCACAACAAATTACGACCACACTGACAAATGCTTATCCACTAACAATTAATGGTGATAAAAATAGAGCATTGACAAATACGCATTTTTATATTTCTTATGTATCAATGTGGACTTCGCAAGATTGGATACCGGCCGATACTACTGCCGTGGATGCCATGGTTTTAGCACGCTATAATGCGTTGCAAGGAAATTATTAACTTTACTTTCTTTCAAAAATAATATATCATGTAATGTAGGAGACAAATATGAAGATAGGAATATGCGAAATATGTAAGAAGGAAAAGAAGGTTTGTAGGCGCAGAAATACTGGCTCGACAACGTGTCACAGGTGTTATCTAGATTTTATTGCACCAAAGAGTTTATGTGAGTGTGGGAGGTTTGAACCTGCTGCAAAGATTGTAAACGGAAAACCATATTGTAAGAAATGTTTTTATAATAAACTAACTTTGGTATCTGAATGTTATATTTGTCATGAGGAAAAGGAAGTTAGAAAGCAAAAAAAAACTAATATACTTGTTTGTGAAAAATGTCACAAAGACAATTTTGCTTTAAAACGAATCTGCGCATGTGGAAAAAAAACAATTTCTGCAAAAGTTGTTGATGGTGAAGGATTTTGTGACACATGCTACAGAAAAAAGTTTTTATCTGAAGAGTGTGATGGGTGTCATGAAATAAAGGTTATAAATTGTAGAAGTGGTGGTAACTTTTGTAGTAAATGCTGGTTTAACAATATAAAAGAAAAAAAAGAGTGCCATGACTGCGGCGAGATAAGAAGAATATGCAGAGTTACTAATAACGGTCCAGTGTGTGAGAGGTGTAGCAGAAAATATCTGGAAAAACGGAAATGCACTGAATGCCCTAGAGTTAGACTAATACAAAAAGTATTGGGGGATAAAGAGTATTGCAGTGTTTGTTATAAAAAATATCGATTGCAAAATGATGAATCTTTTAGAGTTAAAGAAAACTTAAGAGATAGACTTGCGTCGGCGTTTAGAAGACTATCTAAAGGTGGGAAGAAGGCCAATGCCAAGGAATATGGTATAGACTATCAAGCCATTTTTGAATATATCGGAGAATGCCCTGGAGATAGAAAAGATTACCATATTGATCACATAAAACCTTTGTGTTTATTTGATTTTGATGATCCAGAACAAGTAAGAGATGCATTCCGCCCAGAGAACCATCAGTGGTTAACTAAAGAAGAAAATATGAAAAAAGGGTCAAAATATAATTCATAATGGCTATTCCATCATTAAAACTAACAAAAGAAGACATAAAAAAAGAAATTATACGATGTGGCAGAGATCCTGTTTATTTCATCTCAAATTATTGCTATGTCCAACACCCCACAAAGGGAGTTGTCCGATTTAATTTGTATGATTTCCAAAAACAAATTATTCGAGACGTAAGTGATTATCGATTTAATGTCATACTTAAAGCAAGGCAATTAGGGGTTTCTACGGTTTCAGCTTGTTTCTCCTTATGGATGATGTTGTTTCATCGTGGTCAGTCTATATTGATTTGCGCAACAAAAGAAAAAGTTGCTGTCAATGTCGTTAAAAAATGTAAATTAGCATATAAGAGGCTTCCTTCTTGGTTGAAAGTTTCTGATCTCACAATTGACAATAAAAACTCATTTGAATTAGAAAATTCAAGTTGGATCCGAGGAAGTAGTACTAGTGATGATGTGGGCCGTTCCGAAGCGTTATCCCTGCTAATAATTGACGAAGCTGCAATTATTAAAAATCTGGAAGATTTATGGCCCGGCTTATATAACACGGTTAGTGAGGGTGGAAAAATTTTGATAATGTCAACTCCGCTTGGAGCTAGCGGTTTGTTCTATAAAATTTACACTGACTCTTTAGCGCAAAAAAATGACTTTCACTCATCATTTTATGATTGGAGAAGCCACCCAAATCATGACCAGACTTGGTTTGATCACGAAGTAACTAACATGTCGCGCGCTCAAGTAGCTCAAGAATTACTGGGTAATTTCAATATGTCCGGTGAAACTGTATTTGATCCTGAGATGATTGAATGGATGGAAAAAACTCATATTCGTGAACCATTATATCATACTGGGTTTGATCGTAATCTTTGGGTTTGGGAGGGTTTTAACCCTGAAGAAAAATACTTTATTGCTGCTGACTGTGCCCGAGGTGATGCTACAGATTATTCTGTAGCAGTTGTGTTAAAGATTGGGCTGTCTTCTTTGAGTGATAAAATGGAAATTGTGGCCTCTTATCAGGGGAAAACTCCTCCTGATTTATTCTCTAATTTTTTACACAACTTAGGAAAAGAGTATGGGAATGCTCTTTTAGTGGTTGAGAATAATACTGTTGGATTTGCTGTTGTTAGTAAATTGCAAGAATTGCAGTATCCAAATTTATATTATTCTGAAAAAGGAACGCATAATTTTGTTGAGTCTTATGAAGCAGAAACTAGTAATTCCGGTTATGTAGCAGGGTTTAGTACTACTTCAAAAACTCGTCCATTGATCGTTTCTAAAATGGAAGAAGATTTAAGGAATAAACTTTTAATATTCCACGATGCAAGATTACTAAACGAATGCCGTACTTTTATTTTTGAAAGTGGAAGACCGCAATCACAGCGAGGGTATAACGACGATCTAGTAATTGCAACTTGCATTGGCTGCTACGTGAAGGATCTTATTTATGCTACCAATACGGTTGAAATGAGTTATAAAAAAGCTTTCCTTAGTTCAATTTTTGTTAGCAATACAACTTTAAATACTAAAGTAGCTGGTCAAGCTGGAGCGCCCTTAACGGCTCAATATGATCAAAGTTTAAAAGACTACCAAGAGTATAATTGGATATATGTTGATATGTTTAAAAAGTAGTGTTGCCCAATCTGCACAACATAACCTTTCTAGGCACAACTTGATTACAATTTGGCAAGGCAACAAAAAATAAAGTGTTCAATGTTCATTATTGTTTCACGCTATGTTGAACAAGCTAATTTGTGAAACACCTACTACTAGTGCTCCACTAAACTATTTATCATATTCAAAGGGTGAAATATGCCTCCAAAGAATCATAATACTAGAAATCCGTTAGAACAATCTCATGATCTTTTTAAACGCTTAACACGTCTTTTTAGTGGTCCACTAGTCTCATACAAAGCACAAGTTGAGAAGTCTCTTAGGCGTAAACAATTAGATAAGTATTCTCGTCAGCTAAAGACAACAGATGGTCAACATTTTAAGAAGCAACAATTTAATTTATATGATGCCTTGAGATCTGCTGCGTTTATGAATGTCCAAAGGCATCAACGTTATAATGATTTTAATGAGATGGATACGGATGCTTATATCAGTTCTTGCCTAGACATATATTCTGATGAAATGTGTACGTACTCTAAGCTTCAACCAATGTTGACGATTAACTGTGCAAATGAAGAAATTAAAGAAGTTTTAAAAGTTCTCTATAAAGATGTGCTAAATGTGGAATGTAATTTGCCTGGTTGGTGCAGGTCAATGTGTAAGTTTGGTGATTTTTTTATGTTTCTTGACATTGACGATTCTCTTGGAATTCAGCGTGGAATTGCATTACCACCTGGAGAAGTAGAGCGACTTGAAGGAGAAGATAAGTTAAACCCTGATTATGTTCAATTTCAGTTAAATACCGGAGGATTAACTCTTGAAAATTGGCAAGTTGCACATTTTAGAATCTTAGGTGTAGACAAATATGCCCCATTTGGAGTAAGTGTGTTAGATGGTGGGAGAAGAACCTACAGACAGCTTTGTTATGCTAAGGGAACAAAAGTTTGGCTTCCAAATCTTGAAGAAAAAAATATTGAAGATATGAAAATTGGGGATGTTGTATTTTCTTTTGATCGTAGTATAAACCAAATAATTGAAACAAAAGTAAAAAATGTTGCATTTATGGGGATACAAAAGGTAATTGAAATAAAAAGCGGGGAGATTACTTTAAAAGTTACTCCAAATCATGGAGTTTATGTTAGAAATAAAGATGATCAAATTATTTGTAAAATGGCAAAAGACTTAATTTGCTTTGAAGATAAGTTGATTTGTCCTACTGAACTAAATGATTGCGATTGCGGTGATTGGAGTTATTATAGTTTCCAACTTGTAGAAGAAGTTGTTGACAATGGAGAATTTGTTGAAACTTATGATCTTGAAGTTGATCATGAATGTCACAACTTCACTGCTGATGGAGTAATTGCTTCTAACACACTATTAGAAGATTCTATTATAGCTTATCGTATTGTTCGCGCACCTGAAAGAAAAGTTTTTTATCTTGACGTAGGTAATATCCCGCCACAAGATGTTGAAGTATTTATGCAGAAAGCTATGACGCAAATGAAACGTCACCAAATTGCTGATCCCACTACAGGTAGAGTAGACCTTCGCTATCAACCTATGAGTGTTGAGAATGATTATTTTCTTCCTGTGCGCGGTCAAGGTTCTGCTACTAGAATTGAGCCCCTACCAGGTGGTCAATTTGTTGGCGATATTGATGATTTGAAATATATTAAAGATAAATTGTTTGCTGCCTTAAAGGTTCCTATTTCTTATATTTCTCGTGGCGAAGGCTCTAGTGAAGATCAAGGTTCTTTAAGTGTCAAAGATATCCGCTTTGCTCGCACTATTCAACGCCTACAGAAGTCAGTTATTGCAGAGTTAACTAAAATTGGTCTTGTGCATCTTTTTATTCTAGGTTACCGTAACGAAGATCTGCTATCATTTTCGCTAGCGTTGAATAATCCTTCGAAGATTGCAGAACTTCAAGAACTTGAACATTGGAAAACTAAATTTGAGGTTGCTGGCGCTGCTACGGAAAACTTCTTTTCTAGGCGTTGGATCGGTGAAAGAATTTTTAATCTTTCTGAAGAAGAGATGCTTCGTAATCAGCGTGAAATGTATCAAGATCGATGGCTAGATTCACAATTAAATTCTATTTCTGAAGGTACTGAGTCTAGCTCTGGAGGTGGCGGTGGACTTGAGGGCTTATCTAGCCCCGATAACACACCTGACGCTGGTTTAGAGGGCACTGATGAAACTGGAGAGCCATCAGAACCACCTACTCTTCTAGCCGCTCCTGGTAAGCGTGACGAGCCTCATTTAACGCCTGGTTCAAAAGGTAAAGTTTATTTTCCTGAAGAGTTTGATAAGCGTGGTATGGGGGCTAGATCTGTTCATATGGATTCTTTAGGTGGCACTATTTTACCAGGGCTTAAAAAAATGAAATCTCTTGGTAGAGGTATTGCTAATGAATCTTTAACATTGGAAGAAAGTAAACTTCATAACACTAGTTTTGAAATTAAACAATTATTAGAAAAGTTAGAAAGTAAAACAGACAAGAAGATTATTTAATTTAATGTTCAATTTCAAGAAAATCTTAAGAGAGAATATTCAGCAAACTAGATTGTTGTTATGGGAAGGTTTAGGTCAACTTGATGAAAGAGCTAGGTATAGAGAGAAAGATATAGAGCTGCCAGAACTATGGGATGTGTTAAAAAAACTTAAAGTTGACAATCCCAATGATAGTCAATATTTTGTTCATCTTTCACAAATAGAAAAAGTTGGAATTAACCCACAATTTAGTCACGATGAATCGCCAATTGGAATATATACTTATCCTATAGATGAAGAGTTTTTTCGAATTTTTAAAGACAAAGTAGTATACGCTACAGACTTTCCATATGTTTTTATTCTAAAGTTTGTCGGAGATCCATCAAAGATTTATACTTTCGGGCAACGAAGCAAACTTTATTCTGAAATGTCGGAAGAAAGCTATAATAAATATTTAAATCTGATAAAAGTTCTCTTTAATGGGAAGCCTGAATTTGAAAAAATTTCAAAGTTTGAAAAAGAATATAGATCCTTTGAGCCTATCCAAAGGTTATGGAATATAACTAGAGGGTTAGTTGGCGATGGAAATGGCAAACAGTGGGGATTTTTATTAAAAAAACTTGGAATAAATGGATTCGTAGATTCTGGTCTGGGTGCTATACATGCCGCAGAAGATTCTCAGGCTATATTTTTTAATTATCCTGATCTTCAAATTGAGTATGAATTTACTAATATAAGTGATTCTAGACGGTATGAAAAACTGATTAACAACATCATTGATTTGTATAAGAATGGAAAAGTACCTAGCGAAAAAATGTTTAATGAATTAAACGATGTGAATTTAAAAAAAGTAGTGGAAGACGACGAATTGTATTTTGATAAATTTTGGGTTAAGTTGTCGAAGCGAAAAAATCTACCAGAAGAATTTATTGTTAAGTTTTCGGGTTATCTTGATTGGGGTTATATTTCTCTTTATCAAAACTTGAGTGAAGACTTTATTGAAAAGTTTAGGAATAAGATTAATTGGATATCTCTCTCTAAAAACAAGGAAATTCCCGAAGAAACAAAAAACAAGTTTATTAACAAAGGAAAGGTAAAAAATGGCGTTTAGACACAACAAAAAAAAGAATACGCTTTTTATCTATGAAGTTCTTATACGTGAACTTACTAGATGTATTCTAAAAGAAGACAAGGCACAAAAAAAAGAAATTCTCAACATTATTAAAACTTTCTTTGCTAAGGATAAGCCTTTAGCTAAAGAAATAGAGTTATATCGTATTCTATCTGAAACTACTGACCTTAAAGAAGGGTTAGCGCGTAAACTGTTATCAGAAACTTTACGAGTTTATAGTAACTTCAATCATAATGATTTACAACAGGAACAAGAAAAATTACTTGCTCAAGTTAACGAGAAAACTGATTCTGAATCATTATTTACTACTTTTATTCCTTCTTATAGAAATCTTGCAAGTATCTACCAAATTTTTAACCGTAAAATGAATCCTAAAGAAAAAGTTATTCTTGAAGAACGCATTGTAGAATCTTTAATGAGTTCGCCAAAGTTAAAAGAGGAAGAAAAATTTAATCCTATTGGAAATTTAGAGTTTAAAACATTTCTAAACTCATTTAATGAAGTATACTCTGGTACGCTTATAAAAGAACAACAAGAGTTGTTAACTCGTTATGTGCTTTCTAGTACAGATGATGGTACGGAACTAAAAATATATCTTAATGAGGAAATTTCAAGATTGAAAGGTGCTGTAAAGGGTAGGGAAGAATTAAAAGAAGTGTTACAGGTTTTAGAAAACTTTCAAAATCAACCAATTAGTACGGAAGTATTAAGTCAAGTGTTGCGAGTGCAAGATTTAGTAAGTCAGTTAGAAAACAAATAGAATCACAACTATTTATTGCTAGGAGATATTATGCAAGATTTCGTCTATATTGTTCGTAAGTGGCAAAATAAACGTAGAGTTGCTTTGTGTTGTAAAGGTAGCATAAGCAAGCCCTAGCGAGTAGGGCAAGAAAAAATAAATGTCAAAAATGCTTCTTACAGAATTTTTTAGTTTATGCCCTGGGGGTCAATGTGAAGATCTGTTAACTGAGCATGATAAACATATGGTTCGTGAAGGCAACATTATTTTAACTGGTAAAATTCAAGAAGCAAACACTAGGAATGGCAATGGAAGAGTTTATCCCAAGAAAATCCTTGAACGTGAAATCAACAAGTATCAGCAATTAATTGAAGAAAAACGGGCACTTGGGACCTTAGATCACGGAGTGGATGAGACAGTGATGTTGAAAGATGCCTCGCATTTAATGACACAACTATGGTGGGATGGTGATTGCGTTATGGGCAAGCTCAGAGTGTTAAAAACTCCTGTAGGTCAAATTTTAGAAACTTTGATTAAAGAAGGCATATTACTTGGAATTTCTTCTAGAGCACTCGGTAGCTTAACAGAAGGTAGGGATGGAAATTCTATTGTCAATGAAGATCTTGCCCTACTGTCGTTTGATATAGTTTCAGTCCCTTCTACAAATCGTGCATTTCTTCAACAAGTTCAAGAGTCAAAGTTGAACGAATCTAAACAAAGTAAAATTTCTTCCCTAGTTAGTGAAATCCTCAAGAGGCGCTAATGAATCTTCTAGAATTAAAAAAACTCCTTAAACCTTTAATTCGTGACATTGTTAAAGAAGTTATCCTTGAAGAGCAAGGTATTATTTCTCATGTCATAAAGGAGTCTATGACTGCTATAGCGGGTAATAAAGCTTCTTTACCTGTTCAACAGTTGCAAGAAGAAGTTAAATCTTTTCAACCTCGTAAACTCCCTAGTGACGTTAAAGATCAACTAGCAGGCACAAGAAAAAAACTTTTAGAAGCTATTGGTAAAGATGCTTATAACGGTGTAGATCTTTTTGCCGGTACAGAACCGCTAAGAGAAAACGCTCCTACGGTTACGCCTATGGGAAGCGTCCCGTCACCACTAGCAAACATGGATCCTAGTGATCCAGGTGTTCCAATCGATAAATTTTTCGATACTCAAAACTGGGCAAAGTTAGCAGCAGGTAAGAAAAAAAAATAACTTCAAAACATTAACAAAGGATAGAAAATGGCTTATTATAACCACAAACGACGTGTGCATGAAAAGAAGGAATGGGGTGTTACCGGAGATGAGGCAGCAGGTTCAATTCTTCTAGAAGTAGTATTTGAAGAAAATGATACTGTTGAAAAACTTATTAAACGCTTCCTAAAGAAGTTTAAGAAGAATAAGTTAATGGATGAGATCCATGAGCATAATTATTATGTGAAGCCTTCTATGCGCCGCAAACTTAAACGGTCTAGACGTAGGAAAGTGGCTCAACGCATTCAACAAGAAAAAGATTTATCTAATTTAGACTAACTAACATATGGCGGTAGAACATCTTTGGCGGCAAATCGGGGGTAGTGGTGGTGGAGCTACTGGGCCTACGGGACCTACAGGCCCAACGGGCGCTACTGGAGCCACTGGGACTAGTGTAACCGGACCTACTGGTGCTACTGGTCCAACTGGTGCTGATTCTACTGTACCTGGCCCTACAGGCCCAACTGGCCCAGTAGCTACATTTGATACCAGACTTCCTCAAATGATGTGGATTTCTTCTACGGCAATAGATGTGTACCCCCCTCCAGGAGTTTCTACAGCTAGATTAACGCTTCAAAATGGCACTCAATACGCATTAACTTCTGCACTTTCTTTTTCGTTTTCTAATCCTGTAGGAGGGGATTTGGGGTTAGATGTTGGAGCTGAAGCTCCTTCAACATGGTATTATATGTACGTATTGCCAAAGTCTGGTTCTGCTACGGAATTTACTGTAAAAGCATCTGCAACTTCTCCAACAAATACATCAGGGCCTCCAAGCTCTAGTAGTTACGCATACCTTGGTTCATTTTATAATAATTCTGGAAGTAACATTCGTCCATTTGACCAAAATAATAGTTATTTTTCTTATAGAGATTATACTGGCTTAGAGTTGGTGTTGTATACGGAAAGTGCAGGTTCTCCTGCAACTGGAACATGGACTCTGCTATCGGCATCATCTATATCTTCTTCCTTTCCAACCAATACTGCTGGGTCTGTAGTCATTACTGGGGTTATGGATTCGGATGCTGCTGGAGTTCATGAAATAATGGTTGAAGCAGGGAACCCACCTTCATATACCCCATCTTCATTTAATCAAACATTTTTAATAGCTCAAGAAAATTCTCGTTGTGCGAATACGAAAATTATAAATTTAACTTTAAACGGTAGTTCCAAGGGGGATATTTCTAGGTATTGGCTTAATAGAACGGGTTTAGTAGATATTAGGTTGTGGGTATTAGGATACTACGATAAATATCTCCCAGGCTAGGTGATCTTTGCGAAACTTAATAAAACTCAATATGATTGTTAAAAATGAGTCTGCCCGTATTCGTCAGACTTTAGAGTCTGTCCTTCCTTACATTGATTCATGGTGTATTGTCGATACTGGTTCAACTGATGATACGGTAGAAATAATTAAAAGTTGCCTTAGTAATGTCCCAGGCCATCTTATACGCCATCCTATTATTACTTATTTAGACACTGATTGTATTGATTATGCTGCTACTCGTAATATGGCGCTTGAATATGCTAGTAATAATTCTACCTTTATTTTTTTAATGAGCGGTGATGAGATTCTACAAAATGGTGAATCCCTTAGAACGTTTTGTGAAGAGGCAAAAGAAAAAAAAGATTACGACGCTCATTATGTTCAGTTACTAGGCTCTTCTAGGGGCAGCTATGATCAAATAAGATTATTACGCTCTAACGCTAACCTTCGTTATACTTTTCCTACGCATGAATATATTTTTAACGCTAAGAATATTGGACAACGCATATTGAATGTAAGTATTAACTCTTTCTCAGAACCCTATGAAAAATCCTGTGAACGCTGGGAACGAGATATAAAAGTTCTCTACCGCTACATGCAAAATGTTCCTGGTAACTATTTAACTAAAGAATCTGAGGATTCTAATATCGGCGGGGGTCGTCGATTACACGGGTGGAGACAAAATAAGACTTCTTTCCCCTTTAAAGAAGCATTGTCGGAGAAGCCCGAAGTTTCGAAAGAAACAACCCACCTAGCTCAGAACTATGATAGCGGAGATCGAAATAGGGCGATCTTTTATCTTGCGCAAAGTTATGAGTGTCTTGGTAATAATGATTTAGCATTTGAATATTATGAAAAGCGTTCAAAAATGGGTGGATGGTCTGAAGAAGTATATGAAGCTAAAAAAAGAATGGCTCAATGCGCTGATAGGTTAAAAATAGTATCTTCTAAAAAGTTTTCATGGGAAGAAGTAAAAGAAATGTATTTAGAGACATACTCTTTTAGACCAGAACGATTAGAAGCCATATATGAAATAGCCAAGCACTATTACGATGAAAAGAATTTTTCGTTATGTTACTTGTACGCTTTAATAGGATTAGACTGTAAAGCGCCAGAGCAAGATGTTTTGTTTGTAGATAGAGAAGTCTATACTTGGAAACTTGCAGATTTAGTTTCTGCTTCTGCTTGGAACATAGGAAAGAAAGAAATTGGGTTAAAAGCAGCTAAAAAGGCGTATCGAGCAAATTCTGAAGATAAGCGACTGCAAGAAAATTATTATTTCTATCGGGACAACTCCTAAACCATTCTTCAGACTAATTATTTTTGGTTAAGTACAATCTAAGGAGCTATTCATGGCAAATTGGCAAACACCACCCCAACCTGGTTACGGAAATGTTGGGTCATATCAAATTTCAGGTATCCCATTTTTAACTGGTTCTGATGTTAATGGAACTGGAACAAATAATGGTGAAGTAAAGATTTCTTTTCCGTATGTAGCTAGATCTATCACTGTTGTAAATACTGGATCTGTAGCTCTTTGGATACACTTTGATAGCCGTGCGAATACTGATGTTGTTACTTATAAACATTATGCTGTTGTGGCTAATAGTGGTGATGCCTGGGCATTTAACGTAAGGGTAAAAGAAATATATGTTTCTGCTGCCACTGCTGTAGCTGGTGGAGGTTTTTCATTAGGAGCAGAACTAACGCCAATTCCAGTACGAGATATTCCAGTTATGACTGGTTCTGGAATCAATAGCAAAGGCTTAGGATTTTAGCTTATGAGTGGTTCACCATTTGGAGCACCTAGGTTTAAACAGAGTAGTAATGTTTTAAGTGGCGATGTTATTATTTCTGGCTCGTTAACTGTGTCTGGAAGTTTTAATGTTTCTGGTTCTTCTACTGGGTCGATGGCAGCAACTTTACCTGTTGCTGATAATGCTGTTGCCCGTTGGGATGGTACGAGTGGTTTAATCCTTCAAAATTCTCTAGTCGTCATTGATGATGTAGGAAATATTTCTGGTCCTACTGGCTCAATATCTGTTTTAGGAACTGCTTTAGATGGTGGTTCTGCTGTGGGTGTAATTTTAGGAAGTAGTGCAAGTTATATAACTTCTGGAGCAAAATTAGTTAGTATTCAAAATAGTGGATTGGAAAGAAACTATACTGATTATAGCGGAAGCCATACATATAATATTTCTAATTGGGGTGGTTATCTAAGGAATAATTATTTTAGTGAATTGGTTACATGTGCTACTGGAACACTCTGGACAACTGTTAATGTAATTCCTGCTGGAGCATTAAATTTAGGGGTAGGGTTACGAGTAATTGATAGTTTTGCTACGGCATCAAAATTATATTTAGGCGTATTGTCTAGTTCCTACAACAAATGGGCTATTGGAATGGATAGTAACAGTACTGTAACAAATTTAACAAGTTCTATGGCATCTGGGTTAGAGTTTTACCAATCTAATCAAGCTATAACGCTTAGTTCATCTGTGGGACAACAACAAAGTTTAACAACTACTGTAACAGGTAGTGTTCGAGTAGAGGCACGATATATTACTTTACTTCCACCTCAAAGTTAGGAAAAATAAATGAAAATTAAAGGTGGTAAAAGTAAAGGTGGAATAATCGTACCAACACCTGACCCAACATTTTCATTATTTGATTTTGATAATAATCCTAATGGAGTAGAAAATTTAGATCCTGCGTGGACAGTTAACGGACAAACTGTTTATCCAGCTTTAAGATATAATGCTGCCGATGCTACGCCAACCGGATGGAAGTCCTGGGGCTATGGTGGTCCATTGGCCGAAGCTGGGACTGGGGTATCTCCATCATATAATACGGGATCTCCATTCTTAGGGCAAAAAAATGATGGAGTAAAATATAATGGCACTGGAACAAAATATCATTTAGGACAAGATGTTGTTCCAACGATTGGAACAAATGATATTATTATCGAATATGTTTTCAGAGCTACAAATGGTTCGGCGGGCGCGACCGTACCTGGATTGTTTGATTTGCGATTAAACACACTTACCCCTGGATTTACAGCTTACAAATCGGTAGGACACCACATAAGTGTTTTATATGGAACCACTGCGAATGGATTATTACATTATTTTACTTCTCCTGCAGTCTCCCCTGTAGATGGTAGATATGCTTATGTTGTTTCTTGTATGGATAATAGTGAGGGAGGCTCTGTAACTAACGGAATAAGAGTTTGGTTAAATGGAGTTTTTTCTACGGCAACATACGCACTGCTTGGTGCTGGAACCGTGGGTTTAAGTTTTTCTGCTGGAGAGAAATTAAAAATTGGTTATGTTGTGAATGCCGGTTCTGTTACATCTGAAGAATCTATAATGTATTTTGCAATGTGGAACAAGGCAGATTTATTTGCTGCTACGGGTGGGTCTTGGACCGAGATGGATACGTTTGTAGCAAAGAGGGCACAGAAACTTTTTGGGACATATCCGAATCAATCAAGAGGGACGCCTTCTTTAATTTCTCAAAGTACAAGGAACTCTCTTGCGCATTTCGGGAAAATAGAATCGGACGGTACAACAAAACTTTATTCTGTTTCCAACAACTGGGCTAGAGTAGAGTCAAAAAAGAATGGAAGTAGCAGTTCTGTGGTTAAAGGTTTATTAATAGAGCCTGCAGTAACACAACGAATTGCACAAAGTGAAGAATTCAGTAACGCCTCTTGGGCAAAAACAAGAAGCTCAATAGCTTCGACATCAATTGTTTGTCCTACTGGCTTTGCATCTACCTATGTAACTTTGCATGAAGACGCTACGGCTGGTTCGACACACTTCGTAAGTCAATCTGCGGTACAGTTAATAACTGGAACACGACAGACAATAAGTGTTTTTGCAAAACCGATTAATAGAAATTGGATACAAATTGAAAATTTAATAAATCCGAATGCTTCTGCTTATTTTAATGTTTCAACGAAAACGGTTGGTACAACTTCAGGATGTGTAGCTGGAATTGATCCAACAGTATATACAAATGGATGGGTTAGAGCATATATATCTTTTGTTGCTACTGCCTTAACTGGTTCTGCTATTAGTTTTTATGTTGCTTCTGCCGATAACGTAAATTCTTTTGATGGATTAAATCAAGATTCTTTAGCCATTTGGGGTGCTCAATCTGAAGGTGGAACTGCTCAAATTTTTCCATCATCATACTTGTCTTCATCTGCGGCTGTTTCCCGTACCGCAGATACTTTTAGATATATTGGTAATGATGGCAATTTGAGTAGTTCTATTGGGACTGATGTTTCTTCTTCAGGTACAATAGAAGCAAATATTTTTCTTCCTAGTTTTGACCTTTTAAATAATGCGTATATTTGTGATTTAACTGGATCTGGAACGAATAGAGTTTCTTTATATCTTAACCCAACTGGAGATATCTTACAAGCCAGTTCAAGTTTAAATAGTATAAGTCAATATGATGTGAGTGGCTCTACCGATATTGTAGATGGAAATATGCATAGCGTAAAACATGTTTATCAAGTTAACAATGCAAGTATTTTTGTTGATGGTGCGTTAGAAGGTTCTCCCGATACATCTTGTTCTTCTTCTGTAAAATTAGATCGCATTGATATTGGTCAATCATCTGCTCAAACCAGCCAGTTAAACGGTCTTATTTCTAATTTCAAGATCTATGATCGTATCAAGTAACCTGTACGGCAACAAAAAAATAAAACCTTTCTAGTACTTTCTTCTAAGTAATCACTACTTAATGGAGATACAAGTATTTTATCAGATTTAGGAGAATAATATATGTCCGACCTTTTAGACAAAGCTATCGTGGATGCAAAGACTCTCAAAGAAGTTGCTACTCGAAACGCTGAGTCTCTTATAGTTGAAAAATACTCCAAGCAAATTAAAGAAGCTATTAATTTTATGTTGGAAAAAGATGACGAAGAATTAAATGGGGATATGGGAGGAATGCCGTCTGAACCTTCTCTAAGTGGTGATGATGGTGGAGCTATGAGTCCTGGTGGAAGTCCTGAAGGTATGGATGCTCCTCCTATGGATATGGGTTCTGATTCTTCACTATTAGGAGCTACATCATCTGAAACTAGCTTGGCCGATTCGCAAGTTCCTATGGCGGCCGGAACGAATGCTCCTGGTCAAGATGATATGGTGGAAATTGATTTTTCTGGTTTAGATAATCAAACAAGCGATGAACAAGGCTTAGAAGTTTCTCAATCTTTAGATATGGGCAATCCTTCTAGTGAAATACCTAATCCTCAAGAAATGCCTAACGAAATGCCTACTGATTCTACAACTGGTGACCTGCCTTTACCGGGCGAAGAAAAAAAGAATGTTCCTGTAACGGAAAATGAAAATGATGGAGTAAGAGATAATTTAGTTCGCAAATTACAATATCATGATGAAATGATGAAATACTATTTAGAAGCATCTAAAAAAATTCCTACGAAAAAGAATGCTTTTGGAATGAATGTTATTACTCCCGAAATTCAAGCACATAACGATGCTTATCGTGAGCATAAAAATGCAGCCGCAAAACTTGAAAATATTTTGACTGGGGATGGAGCATACGATTCTGAAGGTATACCAATAGAAGGTTCTGATGAGGATATTCTTTCTATTAAAGAAAATGATGTTGTGCCTTCTAATAGTCCTCCAGCCTGGAATGGTGGTGATACTGAACAAGATTTAACTTTAGAAGATATTGATGAAGGTCTTTTAAATGAACTTATGGAAGCATTTAAAGTAGGTTATGAGCCTGCTCTAGATGGTTGGTTAGGTTCTAACCCTGTAGAAAAGCGAGAGTACGAGGATGGCACTAAAGCCGTTCAAGCTGCTCATGAGACTAGTGAGTCTGAAGAGGAAGAAAAAAAAGAAGATGAGAATGAGAGTTGGATGAAAGAAAGAGTAGAACTCCAAGAGTCACTTAAGAGAACTACTAATAAATCTAATAAAGTAGAAAAAGAATTAGCGGTACTACAAAAAGATAACAGGGAACTAAAAAATAATCTTAAAGTAGTATTAAACAAGTTAAATGAAAGCAATATAAGTAATGCAAAATTATTGTATACGAATCGTACTCTAGAAAACTCCTCACTGAATGAGCGACAAAAGAAAGTTTTTGTTGAACAGTTATCTAAAGTTGATTCTGTAGAACAAGCGAAGGTGATTTATGAAACACTTAATTTAACGGGTCTTACTGGTAAATCTAGTAAGCCACAATCGCTAAATGAAATAGTTTCTAAACCTTCAATGACTTCTCTACTCACGCGCCAACATGAAGAGAAGAAAATATCCGACCCTCTAAAGGACAGGATGAGAGTATTGGCAGGCATAGGCAAAAAATAAAAAACTGTTCTAAAAGAACAAAAGGAGAAGTACAATTATGAGTTCCATCGTACAAAGATTAACAGAAGGCGTCATTAGTCGTGACGTTAAAGCAGAAGGTCAAGCCCTTCTAGCTAAGTGGGAAAAGACTGGTCTACTTGAAGGTCTTTCTAGTGACCATATGCGTAATGGTATGGCCATTCTACTTGAAAACCAAGCTAAACAATTACTGAAAGAAAGCACTTCTATGTCTAATGGGGATGTGGAAGGATTTGCCGCAGTAGCATTCCCATTGGTCCGACGTGTATTCGGTAACTTGATTGCTAATGACCTCGTGTCTGTGCAACCAATGAGTCTACCTTCGGGTCTGATCTTCTTTCTTGACTTTACCTATAACGAAACTAAACGCGGCGCTGGTGCTGTTGCCAATGCTTCGCTCTATGGGCAAGGCAAGGTTGGTTCGCAACTTACGGGCGGTGCCGATCTTACATCGCTTGATCTTACTAATGGTCTTCGAAATTCGGAATTAGGATTTTATTCGCTTAATAATGGTTATGCTAGCCCAACTGGTTCTGTTGCTGTTCAAATGACTCTCGTGGCTGCTCGTTCTGGTTCTGGTACTTGGTCGACTAACCAAAACGCAAACGCACTTCCTACTGAGTATTCTAATAAGCAAGATGGCCTTATTTTGGGGGATGTCGATCTTTCTGGTTCTTCCATTGTGTGTTACACTGTTCCCAAGGCATCTTATACTAATTTGAATACTGAGAATCTTATTGGTATTCATACAATTCTAACTGGTTCTCGGTCTGGTTGGGTGCTGGTTCGCCGCTTAACTCGTGATTGCCCTGTTTCTGGTTCTAGCAAATTACTGTTGACCTACGCTACCAATAATTCGGGTAGTGTTGATACATCTAGTCTTGATGTTGGTACGGGTCTTTCTGGATCTACGCTTACTTTCACCTACCCACTTGCTGACGCTTTTACTGCTGGTGGCGCACTTGGGTCGACTCAAGGAACTTCGCCTTGGGGTCTTGAATTTAGTGGGAATGCAACAGGTCTTAATGTGGACATTCCTGAAATTGACATCAAGATTGACTCGGTTGCTGTAACTGCAATCACTAAGAAACTTAAGGCTGTTTGGACTCCCGAACTTGGTCAAGATCTTAACGCATATCACAATCTTGACGCTGAAGTAGAACTTACTTCTATTCTGTCTGAGCAAATTGCTCTTGAGATTGATCAAGAAATCCTTAATGACCTCGTTAAGGGTGCTTCTGCTGGCACTTACTTCTGGAGTCGTCGGCCTGGTAAGTTTGTCAATCGACTGACTGGTGCTGACGTGTCTGGTGGAACCAATCCTCCTGATTTCACTGGTAACGTATCAATGTGGTACGAGACCTTACTTGAGACGGTTAATGATGTGTCGGCTCAAATCCATCGTAAGGTACTTCGTGGTGGGGCAACCTTCATTGTTTGCTCTCCTGAAGTAGCTAACCTTCTTGAGTTCACTGCTGGTTTCCGTGCTAGCACTACTGCTGATGAAGAGAAGGGTGAGGCTGGTGCTGTTAAGGTCGGATCGATTAACAAGAAATGGGATGTGTACGTTGACCCATACTTCGTCCGTAATCTAATCTTGGTAGGTCGTAAAGGTAGTAGCTTTTTGGAATCCGGATATGCGTTCTGCCCTTACGTTCCCCTACAAGTAACCCCTACAATCTTTAATCCAACTACCCTTGTCCCCACGAAAGGGGTCCTTACTCGCTACGCTAAACGCATGTATAGGTCCGATCTTTTTGGATTAGTTGTGGTGCTTGATTTACTAGGCTAATCTTTTTAGCATAACTTCCCTCCTATTTGACTATTTAATCTAATCCCCCTCGAAAGAGGGGGAACTCTTTATACTTGATCTTTTTGAAAATAGGGTATAAACTAAAAATAGGAGAGTTTTATGCTCGAAAAAGTAGACGAAATTGTAGGTGTAACAAAAAAATGCCGTGTTTGTAATGAAGAGAAATTATTAAAAGAATTTCATGTAGATAAAAAAGCAAAATATGGAGTTAGGACTATTTGTAAAATTTGTGCAAATGAAAATTCTAAAAGAATTCGTGGAGAAGACGCGGAGAGAATTTCTAAGCAAAGAAAAGAACATTATGAATTAAATAAAGAAAGAATTTTGGAAGAACGGAAAGAGTACTATGAAGAAAATAGAGAAACAGTCAAAGAAAGAGTTTTGAGATATTATCAAGATAATAAAGAAGTTGTTCTTCAAAAGAGCAAAAAATATCAAGAAGAACATAAGGAAGAAATGAAAACATATAGGAGAGAACATCGCTTGGAAAATATAGAAGAATATAAGGCCAGAGATAAAAAATATAGTGAAGAAAATAAGGATCGCATTCGTGCTTATCGACAATCTCTTAAAGGAAAGTGGGTAGCTTATCGTACTACAGCTAAACGTCGTAATCGCCCTTTCGAGTTAACTTTAGAACAATTTGCATCTTTTTGGCAGCAACCTTGTCATTATTGTGGATGTGATGTTCCTACAATTTGTCTTGATAGAGTTGATAGTTCTAAAGGTTATATTTTTGAAAATGTTGTTTCTAGTTGTTTAAACCATAATAGAATGAAGTTAGATCATACGACAGAAGAATTTATACAACTTTGTCGCGATGTAGTTAATTTTCACGATAAGAAATCCCCTTGACATCTTTTCTTTCCCCTGCTATACTATTTTTATAGGTGATTAAATGTCTTTAAGTGAAATTCTTGAAAATTTGCAAGTTCGTAACGGTTCTTTATGTTTCCGACCTTTATATTGGAAAGGTTCAGGAACTTCGCTTATAGTTGGTCCAAAATTAAATATTTTTTACGCACCTGAAGGTGAATTCTGTAAGGTTTGGATTCCTAATTTAATTGATTTAATTAACGAAAAGTGGGAAATTTGTTCTTTAATAGAAGTTATGAATGAAACAAATGTAGAATAATTTTTTTCTTGCCTTGGAGAATGTTGTGAATAATAGAGTAGATTGCTTTTGTCCTAAATGTGGTAAAATTCGTCGTGCTTTTATGAAAGCTAATGGCAAATTAGAATTTCTTATGAGTCATTACTTGCCAGCCGGTAAATTTAATAAACGCGCTCCAAAATATTGCTATCGTCCTTGTAAAGATTGTTTAGCGCATTAGAAAGTATTTTATCATGGAAAAGAACTTAATGGATGTGATTTGTCCTCATTGCGGTAGAAATTGTAAAGCTCATGGTAATAAAAGGGGTTATCGTTTGGTTACATCATGGAGTAGGTTACAATCTAAGAAACAATCTCATAGATATGTTTATAAACTTTGTGATCATTGCGAAGATCGAAACATAGGAAGGTCTTAAAATGTTATTACATGAAGTTTTAAGTTGCGAAGATGTTCAAAAAGGTGTAGTCTGGTTTAGACCATTATTTTGGGAAGGTAGTGGTCAAGCTTTGAGCATTCACGGTGGTATTAAAATTGAGCCAAGTTTTTCCCATGATGTAAATTGGAACCCAAGATTAGAAGATTTAAAAGGTGAATGGCAGATTTGTCCTCCTAGCACTGTTTTAAATGAGATAGAAGTTTAAAATGATAACATTTTCTTCGATTGAAGACGCACTTAAGGTTCAATCTGGTGATTTATTTTGGGTGAAGTTGCCAGAACCTTATGGTGAATATGTTCCTGCTGAAGTGTTAGATTATAAAACACAAGAATTTGGCGAACATGCTGGTGAAGTAGGTTATGAAATTAAACTTTGCTCAGGAACATATTGTGTTAATGTTTATAAAAAAGATTTATTTGTTAAGAGGATTCGATAATGGTTAAATTTAAAAAAGTTAAGGTATGTTGTAGTGAAATAGAAGATGTTATCTGCAATAAGTGTGGCAACTCTATGATGCCCGAGCATAATGTTTGTGGTTTGAACGCTGAAGTTACAGGTTGTTATGAGTCTTCAGTATTCAGTGATATGGATAAATATAAGTTTTCTATATGTGAGCATTGTCTTTTAGAAATTTTTGAAACTTTTAAAGTTCCAGTTGAATTTGAACATTATTATTTTGATAATTCAGATTGTTGGGAAATTGATAGTGATATGGAGGATTGTAATGACGTGAAGTGATTTATTTTTTATTGCCTAGTAAACTTTTTTAACCTTTAACCGTTTTTGAGGAGTTTTAAAATGTCAAAGAAGAATCAACAACTTAATTTGCGAGATGACCTTTCTTATTCTTTTGTAGGTTCTAAGAAGGCTTGGATGACTACTCGGCAAGCGTCTAATTGGTATAGCGTTAATGATCGCACTGTTCGTAAGTGGGTGGCTAAGGATCGGCTAAACTGGACAGATGTTGGTCTTAACGCCTCTCGATATCTTGTCGAAGTAGATCTTCTTTCCTAATAATTTCTTTTTCTTCCCACCCTATTTTTTTGTAGTTAATTGTGCTAGTTAGTTTATGGCGCAAGAAGAAACAATAATTTCTCATTCGAAGTATCTTGATAATGTATATACTGCAATGGGAGATTATGTAAAATCTGTATATGTTGAATCTGTTCAGGTTCTTCGAGACAGTATAGTTAATTCTTATAGTAAATTTGCTAAAACATTAGGGTACTGGAAATCTGGAGATGGTGGCGGTAGCACTTATTGGTGGGATGCTTCTTGTACTTTAAATGACGATGGTGGATCTGTTTTAAAACCTGCAAATATTGTTAATGTTTTAACGCCCGGAAGATGGAGATTGATTATAAATGAATCTGTTAATGTAAAACAATTTGGGGCTAAAGGAGATGGCATTGCAGATGATACTACTTCTATTCAGAATTGTTTAAATTATGCTTTCCCGATTCCAGGTGCTAGAAGTTATTCTTTTGCTTTGTGTAGTGTTTTTATTCCCAGAGGATACTATAAAATAACAAGAGCATTAATTGTTGGCATTACTTTAGAAAATTTAGAAGCATTAACCAACCTTCCACAGTATATTTATGGTCCCAGAATATATGGTGAGGGCTATGTCACGACAAAATTACTTTGGTGCGGAGATGCTTATGATAAAGTAGGAACCACAGCGGAAAGAACTACTGTTTTAACAATGTTTCACTGTCAACATCCTAGTGTTGAAAGTTTAGTTATTGAATCTAAATCTACTAACTTTAGATGTGGAATACATTTTAGATGTGGTCCTTCTTCTGCAACAGATGCTATTAATTATCAACATACAAAAGATGTTACAGTGGTCGGCGGGACTTGGGTTTATGATGGTTTTTATTGGAGACCTGGGGGAGGAATTGCCGCAGGCGGACATTTAGACTGGACAGGATGGAATTCTCCTTTTCCTAATGGTCAATATAGTTATGGAACTTACAATACTTCATTTTATATTGGTTCTGGAACCGGGTTTATTTTTATTGGAACTAATGGAGAAAATCAATCGCTTTGGAATTGTGGTTCGATCAATGCTGTTCCTTCATCTGCACAATATAAAAAATGTATGGTGTATGGATATAATCTTCGTGGGCTATATGTTGATGGATATGAGTGTGCTACAATAAACGGACAAAATCAAGCCCCTGGAACACACAATCAAGGATTTTTATATGTTGAGGGAACATCTACGGATTGTCCTTATGATTTAAAAAATATGCGTTTGGAACACACTTGGCAAATAGCAAAAATAGTATATCCTTTTGGTGCAGCTAACGGGGGTACTATTCCAAGAAATAGCACTCATGCTTCAATAAATATTGAAAATGTACAAACTTCTGCCGAAACAGATCATGATCCAGGTAGTGCTCCATGTTATGTTGTTGATGTTGGCCAACCAACCAATGTTTATATGAAACATGTTCACTGGGGTCTTGTAGATACTAAAATCAGAGTTGCCGATCCTGGAACAGATAATTTATCTCCTTCTATTGTAACTTTAGATGGTTGTAGTTTTAAAAACTCGGAAGCTTTGACGAATCCGGCTGCTTTACTTGAAGTTGTTGCTGGCCCTGAAAACTCTTCTACTTATCCGACAAGTTGCTTGATTACACGAGGTTGTACTGTGATGACTAATGGCAGGACTCAGAATATTAATGTTTCATTAGCCAACACAACTTCTTACAATGTCACTATTATAATTGACATGAATGGGACTCCGATATCTTCCACATATACTTCTAGTGAAAATGCCACTATAACAGAGATTGTGAATGCTCTTGTTTCTGCTATCAATAATAGTTCTGCTTCAACTTATTTAATAGCTAGTAATGCATCTAATACACTTAGAATAACTTCTGTAAATGGTGTATATTGTGTCAAATTACTTACTGATACTCCAAATGTAGTTACCGTTCCTTCTTTGGCTGGCGAAGCGAATCAAGCACATCTACCTGTTTGGAACGCAGGATATATTGCAGATGGAACTTGGTATCGTAATGCTGCAACAGAAACAGGCGTGTCTTTTACTAATCCAATAAAAATATCTCAGACGGGCGTTTCAATTGGTTTGGCTGGGACAGAAATAAAAAAACATCTCTCTGCGAAGGGAGTTTGGTCTTCTGGGAATATTAATGCTTCATCTGTTGGAGTTTTTGATGTAACCGTTCCTGGTTCTTGTGCTGGAAATACTATAAATGTCGGAATTACTTCTCCACTATCTAAAGCAACTATAAGTGGCTGTTATTTATCTGGAAGTGTTGTTCGAGTTGTAGTGAATAATTTAGATAACTCACCTGCAAATGTAAACGGTTCTACTGTTACAGTTGATTGCTGGCAGCATTAATTTTTTCCTTCCTCTCTTCACTATTTAACAGTAACTATAAGAGGATCACTATGTGGCACATTTAATCGATCTTAACCCTTTATCTACTATATCAGAAGTTGTATTGCCTGCTACAGGTAGTATTAACAATGTTAATTTATATGTGCCTAATGGAATTTATAGTGATCCAGGTTCAGAGTTTTATTCAGTAAATTTTCTTTATGGTGCAGTAGATCAAGTAGCTTATACCTATAAAAAGTTAGGTGGAGATGTACTTGATATTGAAGTTACAGAAGGTACGGTATACGCTAACTATGAAGAAGCTGTTTTAGAGTATTCTTATATTGTTAACATTCACCAAGCTAAAAATTCTTTATCTCGTATGCTTGGTTCTCAAACAGGTTCTTTTGATAGTGATGGTACACTTACTTCAGGTTCTTTAAAAACTAGTTTATCCGGTTCTCACGTAGGACAAAAGTTTCCTAAATTTTCTTTTGACTATGCCAATAGTATTATGCAAGGCGTATCAAATCAAGTTCCAGTTGGTCAGGCCATTACGGAGTATTCAGCTAGTTTTTCTATTGTTTTAGAACAACAAGATTATGACCTTCAACAGGCCGTTCAAGATATGGCAGCTTCAGGATCTTTTGGTCCTTATTTTAGTTTAGGTAATAAACGTGTGAAGGTAACAAAAGTTTTTTATATTACCCCTCAAGCTACATGGAGATTCTTTGGTCAATATGGAGTAGGTGGATTTAATGTTATTGGTAATTTGTCTAACTATTCAGGTTATGGTCAATATACCGATGATTCAACTTGGCAAGTTGTTCCTGTTTGGCAAAATATTTTACAAGCCCAAGCATACAGAGAAGCTATTACAGTTAGATGCTCAAATTATTCCTATGAATTAAATGGTTCTAAAATTAGAATTTACCCTACGCCTCAAATTTATTCACCGGATAAGTTTTGGTTTAGATTTACTTTAGAGAATAGCGATATTTGGAATGAAAAAATAGAAGATGACGGGGCTAAACTTGATTCAGGCTTGAACGGCATTAACAATTTAAACAATGCTCCGTTTGAGTCTATACCTTACAATGATATCAACAGTATTGGTAAAAATTGGATTAAACGCTTTTGTTATTTGTTAAGCCTTGAAACTCTTGGTCAAATTAGAAGTAAATTTGATCCGCTTCCTATTCCTAATACAAATATAAGTTTGAACGGCAAAGAATTAATTTCTAATTCGCAAAAAGGTCAGGAAGATATGCGAAAAGAATTATTTGAAGTACTTGACCAGTTGACTTATGCAGAATTAACTAAACGTGATGCAGAATTACTTGACAGTACCAAGAGCATAGCAGAAAAAATTCCTAATATGATTTATATAGGGTAATTTTAATTGTCCCAAGCTAACAAAAAGTATGATCGTCAACTTGCTCCTGCTCCTCCACTATTTCTAGGGGCAAAAGAAAAAAAGTATCAAAAGCAAATTAACGATCAGCTTATTGAAACTGTTCTACCTTTTCAAATTCTATATTTTCCTATTGATATAGACACTACTAATTTTCACTCATTATATGGCGAGGCAATAGAAAAAAACTTTCTTAACCCTATAGTAGTTCGATGTATTGTAGAATGGGCAGGCGAGCAAACAGAGACTACAGGTTATGGTATTGATCGCAAGGCTTCACCAATTAAAATATATTTTCATAAGCGTAGACTAGTAGAAGATCAAAATCTTTATGTTCGCATGGGTGATTTCGTTCAGTATGGTGACAACTTCTATGAAATTATAGACCTTAACGAAACTAGAGAACTTTTCGGGGATAATTCTTTTAAAGTTGAGATTAGTGCTACGTGCATTAGAGCCAGAGAAGAATTATTTAATGGGCAATTTTAATTTATGACTGCAATTTCAAATAAATCTATTCATGAAATACCATTTCAACCTTCTACGATTGAAAATATCGATATAGCCTTTTATCAATGGCTTAATGAAACAGTAAATGTTTTTTGTACGACTAAAGAAGGTTGGCAAAAAGTTGAAGTAGTTTGGGTAGGTTCTGAACGTGCTTGGTTATCTAAAAAAACTAAAGATGCCCATGAAAAAACTGGTGCTTTATTTTTCCCACTTATATCGGTGGAAAGAAAAAATATAGTTAAGGATCTCGCCAAGAAAGGTAAATTTTTTGCTGGTCTACCTTTAGTTAATGATGAAAAAGGTGGTACTGAAACGGTTACTATAGCTAAAAGAATTAAACAAGATAAGACTGCTAATTTTGTTAATAATGATATGAAACAACGGTTTGGTCAAAGTAATTTTCCTCGTAAATCTAGTAAAATAGTTTATGAAACCATGTCTATCCCTATCCCGGTATATATTGAGATTGATTATGAGGTAAAGATTAAAACTTTGTATCAACAACAAATGAACGAAATGCAACAACCATTTATGACGAAGACGCTAGGGTTAAATTATTTTGTTATCCGTAATGAAGGTCATAGATACGAGTCTTTTATGGATTCAAACTTTAACAATCTTCATAGCAATTCAACTCTAGATGGTAAAGAAAGAATATTTGAAACATCATTTAGTGTCAAAGTTCTAGGTTATCTAATTGGTGGTGGTAAAAACGATAGTCAACCTAAAATAGTTATTCGTGAGAATGCCGTAGAATTTCGGATGCCAAAAGAAAGTATTGTGTTTGGAGATAAAACACTACAAGGTGGTGAATATGTAGGTATAGGCGGGTTTGGTAGCAATCCTAAGAAAATTAGACCTATTTAAATCGTTACAAGTCAAGAAAAATTTTTCTTTGCTAGCATAAGGAAAGTGTTGGAACTATTTATTTGGAGATAGCCTTATAAGGAGAAATTTAAGCATGTCGGTTTCCCAATACAAATTTGTAAGTCCCGGAGTTTTTGTTTCAGAGATTGATAACTCACAACTTCCAAAAACTTCTAATAAGCTTGGTCCAGTTATTATTGGTCGTTCTGAACGTGGTCCTTCTATGCGTCCTGTACGAGTAGAGTCTTTTTCTGAGTTTATTGAGATCTTTGGGAATCCTATTCCAGGTGGTCAAGGTGGTGATGTTTGGCGAGATGGAAATTATACCGCTCCTACTTATGGACCTTACGCAGCCCAAGCATGGTTAAAAAATAATTCTCCTCTAACATACGTTCGACTTCTGGGTTTCTCTCATACCAATGCTACTGCCGCTGGCGCGGCTGGTTGGACTACTAAAGACACTAGTGGGAATACTACTGGTCTTGGTGTGCAAGATACTAATGGTGGAGCATACGGACTTTTTATTATTGCCTCGTCATCCTATGGTGTATTGTCTGGGTCTACTGGACTTACAGGGACTGATACAAGCCCCGCTACAGGCTCACTAGCCGCCGTTTGGTATGTTAACCAAGGGTCTATTGGTTTGACGGGTTCATATCCTGGAACGGGCGGGAGTGGAGCCACAACGGCATCTGGTTCTGCCGTCATGGTTCAATCTGTTGGTGCTAACAAAGAATTTAAAGTTGTTCTACGCGATAAAAACAGTAGTGTTGTCAGTACGACTACTTTCAACTTTAATCGTGATTCACAAAAGTTTATTCGCAAGGTTTTTAATACTAATCCTACACTTACAAATCTTAGTGTAACTCAAGGCGCGAATACTGCTTCTTATTGGCTCGGACCTACTTATGAAACTTTTCTTGACAATACTGTTAGTAGCGGTTCTACTGCTGGTGATTGTTTCGGAATTATCCTTGGGTTGAAGAATTCTACTACCGAAGGAAGCAATTTTAAAGTTTCTGCTCAACCTGCTAAAACTGGTTGGTTCTTTAGTCAAGATTTACAATCTGTTACTGGTTCTTCTAATTCTTATCAACCAGAGAATATGACGAAGCTGTTCCGATTCCTTTGTCTTGACACTGGAGAATGGACTCAATCAAACATTAAAATCTCTATTCAAGATGTCAAGGCTTCAACGAATCCATTTGATCTTTATGGAACTTTTACAGTTGTACTTCGTAAAGCTGATGACACTGACAATGCAGTTAGAGTTATCGAACGCTTTTCGGAATGCAGTTTGAATCCATTTTCTCCAAATTACATTGCTAAGAAAGTTGGTGATAAATATCTTACTTGGGATGACACCGAAAGACGTTATCGAGAATATGGAAACTATAATAATCTTTCTAAGTTTGTTCGTGTGGAAATGAATTCTGACGTAGACCAAGGTGCTGTCAATGCTGAATGTTTACCATTTGGTGTTTATGGCCCAGTTCGATTTAAAGGGTTTGGTCTTGTGAGTGGTTCTACAGATACATTAGTTTATGGAGCTAATACTTCTGGAGCTACTGCATTTGCTAATGCTATGGCTGAAGGTGGTACTAGTTTAGTTCGGGCTGATGTAAATGGTTCACAAGTATTTAATCCTGGAAATTTGGCCTTTACTGGCTCTTTCTTATTCCCGGCGCTTACGATTCGTAGTGCTTCTAGCGACGGTGGTATGGCTAGTCCTAAAGATGCTTATTGGGGTCTTCAAACTACAATTTCCAACACCAACACTCGTTATGACGCAGCTTATAAAGATGTTGTTCGTATGCTTCCAAGTGGCTATAATGATACTCTAGCTGATAATACCGTAACTGAGTACTCTTGGATTGTTACCCTTGATAACGTAGCCAAGACTTCTTCTACTGCTACTCATGCAGTTTATGTGTCAGGTTCTCGTGCTACCGGATATTCTTTGACGGCTCAAGGATCAAATAATTATAAAGCTGTCCTAGATGCAGGGTTTGATCGGTTCACTACACCTCTTTATGGTGGTTTTGATGGTCTAGATATTACTGAAAAAGATCCTTTTAACAATACTGATCTAGCTGGTGGTTCTGAGACTACAAATTATGCTTTCAACTCTGTTAAACGTGCAATGGATTGTTTAGCTGATCCAGAGATGGTTGAGTGTAACATGATGTCTTACCCTGGATTAACTCATGATGGTTTAACGGCTCACCTTTTAAATATCTGTTCTGATAGAGCAGATGCTTTTTGTGTGATTGATCTTCCAGGTGGTTATGTTCCTCCTTCTGAGAATGGCAATGGTGATTCTTCTGTTGGAAACCGTGGTGATGTTGACACTACCGTTTCTAATCTTCTCGGAAGAGGAGTAAATAATAGTTACGGTGGAGCTTATTATCCTTGGGTACAGGCTAAAGACACTATCACTGGCGCTACTCTTTGGGTGCCGCCCTCTATCGCTGCTATCGGCACTATGGGTAGTTCTGAAGCCAAGTCTGAAATTTGGTTTGCTCCTGCTGGTTTTAATCGTGGTGGGCTTTCCGACGGTGCAGCAGGTATCCCAATCGTAGGGGTAAAAGAAAAATTAACTGTTAAACAGCGTGATAAACTTTATGCTGCCAATATCAATCCGATTGCATCCTTTCCAAGTGAAGGTATTGTAATCTTTGGCCAGAAGACTCTTCAAGTAACTCCTTCTGCTCTTGATAGAATCAATGTTCGTAGAATGCTTATTCATGTCAAGAAAGAAATTTCTAGAATGGCAGCAACGATTCTTTTTGATCAGAATGTTAAAGCTACTTGGAATCGTTTCATTGGTAAGGCAGATCCTTTCCTTCGTACTGTTAAAGTTCGATTTGGTTTGGTAGATTATAAAATCGTTCTTGATGAGACTACAACTACTCCAGACCTTATTGATCGAAATGTTTTGTACGCTAAGATTTTCCTTAAACCTGCTAAGGCGATTGAATATATTGCTCTTGATTTTAATATCACTGGTCAAGGCGCTTCATTTATTGACTAAGGGAAGAAAAAATAAGTTAACACGGCTATTTAGTTTGTTACAGGAGACTTTAAGTAAAAATGGCTAAATATAGTTTCTGGTCAGATGCATCACTAGAACCAAAAAGAAATTTTAGGTTTACCTTGCTTATGAATGGTATTCCATCTTGGCTTATTAAGAAAGTAAATAAACCTGCCTTCAAAATTAACGAAGCTAAGCATCAATATCTTGGACACACTTTTTATTATCCTGGGAATGTTGAGTATGAACCTGTTACCATTACGTTAGTTGACCCACTTACTCCTGATGCGTCTAGAACGATTATGAATCATATTGCAGCTTCAGGTTATAAATTTCCTCTTGATGCGACAAGTACTTCTACAGTTTCTAAAGTTAATGCTGTTGCTGCTTTAGGAAATTTAACTGTTGAGCAAATTGACGCTGATGGTAACATTGCTGATAAGTGGACATATAAAAATGCTTGGATTAGTGATGTTAAGTTTGGTGAACTTGCTTATGAAGATAATAACTTAACTGAGATTACATTAACAGTTCGTTATGACTGGGCTGAAATGGATGTTCCTGGTCCCGAAGCTGGTGGTCAAAGCTAGTTAATCTTTAAACCTCTTGGTGATGTTTGCTTTATAATCTTTCGCTGCAACAAAATAATAATTCATTCATAAGGATTTTTTAATGTCTAGAAACAACGATAAACTTGTAGGTACTCTACCCGATGATAGCTTACCTATTATGTCACAAGATAATTCTAATTCACAACTTAATTTTATTACGCCTACTCAACTTGTAGATTTGCCTTCTAAGGGTAGATTTTATCCAGATGGCCATCCTTTGAAAGATAAAGAAGATGTTGAAATGCTTTTTATGTCTGCTAAAAGTGAGGACATTCTAACTAACAAATCTTTTATTAAGAAAGGCGTAGCTATTGATAGAATGCTATCGTCTCTTCTAGTAGATAAAAATTTAGATCTTGACTCGCTTCTTATTGGCGATAAGAACGCTATGATCATTGAAGCGAGGATTAGTGGTTACGGTAGCGAATATAAAACTAAATTTACATGCCCTACGTGTGGAGAATCTCAAGACTATGAGTTTGATCTTGACACTGCAAAGAAAATAAACTTTGGTGAAGATGTAGAAGAGGTTAGTGAAGTTACTGCTCAAGGAACATTTGTTGTTACTTTACCCCGCAGTAAGGCGTTGGTAGAGTGTAAGTTGTTAACAGGTAAAGATGAAAAAGAGTTAGCATTTTTACAGGAAAAGAAAAAGAAACATAACCTACCTGATTCTTTAATGACAGATCAATTGAAAATGTTCATTGTAGCTGTCAATGGGGATAGTAGCAAAGAAAAAGTTTCTAGAGCAGTAGAGACTATGCCAGCTATTGATTCTAGGTGGCTAAGAAGCGTTTACAAAAAGGTTAATCCTAATATGACACTTAAGCAGGAGTTCACCTGCAAGGCTTGTGCCAGCGCCGAGGAGGTGGATGTGCTGCTCGGCACAAGCTTTTTTTGGCCTAACTAGCGAGTATTCCAAAGCTATTTACGATATCTTTTTTCAAATGAAGTATCATGGAAATTTTTCTTTGTTTGAGTTGTATAATCTACCAGTGCAGATAAGAAGTTATTTTCTAGAGAAGCTGTCAGAGCAGATAAACAAAGAAAACGAAGCCGCTAACAAATCTCACTAACAATAGTTAAATTTCTTTCTAATTAGGATATGTCATTTAACTTCAAGTCTTTAATCCAAGACAGCCTTATAAATAACAAGCGAATTCTTTGGGAAAACCTTTCAGAAAGGTATTACCCTGATGAATTTAAAAATGTCTTTCCGGATAAAGAAGCTGCCTATGATAAAATCAATAGACAAGTTAGCCAACGAGCGTTCATTCCTTTTGTTTTGAAAAATTCAGATGATTATGATGTTGATGAACTTGTAAAACTTGTTAATTACTATTATATGCTTATTCGTAGTGGTGTAATTGATAAGTTCATACGACAAACCAAAACTCGTTTAGATGTCAAAGATATCAATAGTTGGAAAAATGTAGAGAGTCTCAAATCTTTTTTGAAATCTGTAGCTGGATTCGCTCAAGAAACAGAAAATAAAACAAAGGTAATTGGTGGAACAAACATTTACGAAGACAAAAGTTCTGTAGTTATTTTTATGCACACTTCAAATCTTTTTCTCGAAGAAGAAGATATTTCTATGAAAGAAAGTTTGTTTAGTCGTTATTTGAAACTTGGGAAAATGGTTTATGTGATAGCGGATAGATTGCAAGAAGGCTTTAAAAAAACTTTTGTTGTCGTTAATATCGATGGTTCTCGTGAAGACTCTTTGTTGGAAAGTATAGCAGTTGAGTGGAAAGATAAAAAGATTATGAATGCTATTGACACTCACCATAAACAAGGATTAAAGAACTGGATAAAACAACATGAAGAAGTAATAAATTGGAAAGGTGTTTCTTACAGCGAGATTTTACCAGAAGAATTCATTGACGTATTTCAAGATAAAGTTGATTGGACTTATGTTTCTCAAAAACAAAAACTGTCTGAATCTTTCATTGAAAAGCACGAACATCTTGTCAACTGGAAAGAAATTGCTAAGCATCAAACATTGTCGGCAGAGTTTATTTACAAGTATCAGAAGCAACTTCCCTGGAGTTTATTATCGTTAAATCCAAACATTCCAGATTCGGTTAAAGAAAAATACAGGAAGTCTACTGCGGCTGGGAAACCTTTACATAATAGTGTTATGCAAAGTAGAGGACCGGGAAATCAGTTCATCAAGAGGGAAGAAGCTGACTGAGCAAATTAGTAAAGAAAATGAAAGTGCTAATAAATCTCACTAGCAATAGTTAAATTTCTTCAAAAAGACCTTTCGTTGGATAATACTTAATAGTTTGACCTTCTTCAAAAAAATATAAAAAATATGATCCTGGAAATCGTTTATCATCAAAATCTTTAGTGCTTTTATAAAGAACCAAGGCAATTTGCCCAGCGCCAGTATAATATGACGTTTCGTTCATCCGAACAAGCATTCCTGGTTTAAACTTCATCTAGCTCTATCCTCGGAACACACAATAAACAACAAATGCAATTAGTAGAAGGTAAATAATCACTAGTCTGAATTGGACATCCGGCATTTCTCTAGAAAACGGTATTTGACTAGAGCCTGTCTTCTCTCCCAGTATATGATCTGCGGATTTCTGACCCAGCGCGACTTCTAGTCCTCCTCTGATCTTTGTGCCAGCACTAGTCAAACTATCGTCTTTGGTAACGCCAAATAGGTCTAGTAAATTTTGTGACATGTCTTATCCCCGCGTTAGGTTGTTTTTTTCTTGCCTACACCTATACTCTAGCACGGCTCTTACAAAAGTCAAGTGTTCTCTAATTACTTCATGGCCGACAAGTCGTTTGATGCCACAAAACTGTTAAAATCCTACCAAGAGATTGAAAAGCTTGCAGAATCTACCGTTACAAAGGCTGCTCGCCTCAATCAATTAAAAGAAGTTGAGCAAACTTTACTTGAAAAAGGAAAAACTGAACGCGAAGTTCAAGCAAGCCTTCTTGAAAAACAAGGTGAATTGCTAGGTAAACAAAAAGATAATCTTACTAACCAACAAGCTTTGATGAATCAGATTCTTGAGAAGCACCAAGAAATTGTTAAAAATGGCGGTGAGCTTAACGATCTTCAGTTAATATACAACGAGCGCGCTCAAAAGAATTTAAACATTACTAATGACAGGTTAGAAGTTCTCAAGAAACAAACAACTGAGTTGAACAAACAAACAACTGCTTTTGAACGATTTTCTAAGCTTGAAAAAGACGCAGATAGAATCATGTCTACTCTTTTTAAGTTTAAAGGTGCTGAGTGGGAAACAACTGCGCTAGGTTCTTTATTTAAGTCACTGTCAAAAGACGGTCTGATGGCTAGTTTCAAGTCTATTGGTTCTAGCATTATGACAACTATAAACCCTCTTAATTTACTTGGCAACGCTCTTGTCGATACCATCGATATGTTCAAGTCGTTTGAGGAGGCTCGTGCTAGTCTTGTTAAAGATACAGGTGTTGCTGCTTATGGTGATACGCTAAAAACCGTAGGGCAACAAAATATAACTCTTGGTATTAAATCTGAAGGTGCTTCTCAAGCATTAAAAGATCTACATAAAGAGTTTACTGATTTTACTACCCTTGGAGCGCCTGCTCAACTTCAGCTAACAACTTTTGCTGCTAGTATGGAAAAGTTAGGTGTTAGTACAAGTGTCACAAGTGCTAACATTCAAATAGCTAATAAAGTTATGGGCATGAATGCTTCTCAGGCTATGAAGAGTCAGAAAGAAATTTTATCTTTAGCTAATCAACTTAAAGTAGCACCTCAAAAGATGGCAGCAGATTTTCAAGCCGCTATGCCCAAACTAGCTGCATGGGGTAATCTAGCTATTGATAAATTTAAAGAGTTGTCAGTTGTGGCTAAGCGTACTGGTATGGATATTAACGAGTTAATAGATTGGTCTGCACAGTTTGACACATTTGAAGGTGCTGCTGATGCAGTAGGTAAATTAAATGTCATCCTAGGTGGACCTTTACTTGATTCTATGCAAATGGTTTATATGGACGAGAAGGAACGAGCACAAGCCATTAAAAAAGCTGTTGAAAGCTCTGGTCAAGCCTTTGGAACAATGTCGAAACAAATGCAACAAGCTGTTACGAAAGCCGCTGGTATGAAAGATGTAGCCACAATGGCGAAATTTATGTCTTCAAGTTTTGAAGGCGTTGAAGCGGCAGCTAAAGCGGAAGCAGCTAGTCAAGAAAAAATGAATAAAATGATTGAAGAGGCTAGACCTTTGATGGATAAGTTGATGGACTTTGCTAGGTCTATTACTGCTCTTGTTATGCCGGCAATAGACGCATTAGCTTGGGCTGTTGATAAACTTCATAAAGGCTTTGTGTTTTTATCTGAATATCTAGGACAAAATGGAGCAGCGGCGTTTATATTGATTATAGGAGTTGTTTCAAGATTTGTGGGCATTCTTAACATTATACCGTGGTTATTTAATAAAATTGGTATTTCTGCTGGTTTAGCAGCAATGAAGAATTTTTTCTTTGCTGAATCATCTGCAACCGCTGCCGCTGCTCAAGGTCCATTAGCCGCCGCTACCACTACAACCGGCGCAGCCATGACTTCAGCATCTCCTGGGGTATTAGCTTTTGGTGCTGGTATAGGTTTAGCTTCTGCTGGTATTGGTTTGTTATTTTGGGGATTGTCAAAAGTTATTGATTCACTTTCTAGTTTTGCAAAAGAGTCTAAGATGTCTGCTTCTAATGTTCTGGGTTTAGCAGGTGCTTTAGGATTATTTAGTTTAAGTGGTGCCGCAGCATCTATAAGTTTAGTTTTGTTAGCTGTTGGATTTGGTGCTTTAGCCTTATCCTTAGCTCTTATTAAAACAGATGATTTGAAAGCTGTTGCTTTAATGTTTGCTAGTATTTCCATGATTACAACAGATACGATAGAAAATATAAATTCTGTGTCTAGTGCCATTAAAAATATGGCTAAGGCTATGGATGACTTACCTACTGATAAAACTATTAAATTTACTCAACTGTTAGATACCACTAGCAATATGACGGCAGAAAAAGTTGGTAATGTTAAAAAGTTAGTAGAAGCTACTGAGAAATATAAAAATGTTACTAACTCTACAAATACAAACGAAACGAACACTAAAACCACTAATTCAAATGTGAATACTCAAAGTTCAACAGGCACAAATAATAATAACACTAGACCGATTATCTTACAACTTGACGGAAGAGTTTTGAAAAAGTTTGTAATGGATATAGTCAATGATGAGATGAACCCAAGGAAAATCTAATAATGTCTTTTAATTTTAAACAGTTACTACGAGAAGGCATTGATGAAATCAGAAAATCTAAACAGTCTGATCTAGATGAACCAGAATCTTATTTTTCTGTTAAAAGTTTAGACGCTGCAAAAGAAAAAAATGAACCTCAAGGGCATACGTTATTTAAAGCGTCACAAGAAAAAGGGCTGCCACCAGAGTCATCTTCTACTGCTCATTATATTCCATTTGTAACAAAATATATGCGCTCTTATCCTCGTGAAGAATTGATTAGTATTTGTAAAAAGTATGATAGGGCTATGAGGACTAATCGTAAGTTTGAAAAGTTTCTTGCTATTCATTCACCAGGCAAACTTAGAATGGTTGATTTCACACCCGAAGAATTAAATAAAGTGTTAGACACCTTCCTTTCTAAACCAGGTGAAGCATCTAAAGAACTTGGTGATATTATCCAAAATCTCAAATTTCGATAGTTTTCACTCAGCTCCTAAGATTAAACTTCTTTGCTAGAATAATTTAATACTTTGATTGCTTCTTCAAATTCATCTAGTTTTTTAGATGCAAGTGAAAGCATACAGGAGAATACTGGCATATCTAAACAAACCTCTACAAAAGAAATATTTTTTGTAGCTTTATATAATAGTTTGTGTTGTGACGTGCTATCATCTAGATAACTTACTTGTAAAATCAACTGTCCTCCTTCTTCATTGTCCGCTAGAAGCATGTTACATGTTTTGTGCATTTTTTCTATCCTTTGTTGTTTGTTAGACTTCTCTTGAACTATAGCAGGTTGTTTGAACTTTGTCAAGGCGCAAAATTTAATTTCCTTCTCTTTCTAATTACAATATCATGGCTTCCTATGTCTTAGGTGACAACGAAAAAAAAGATGGCATAGTTGATGCTACTTTAGTATTTACAAACCGTGAATACTTTATAGAGATTTATCACATCCCTTCAGGTCAAACTGTTCAATTTAAAGCATTCTTAACTAACTTTAGCGATAAATATAATTCTTCTTGGGACGATCAATCTGCCTATGGACGCATGGATCCTTTAAGCGCATTTAAAAATACTACACGAACTATTTCTTTAGCTTATGATGTCGTAGCTAATAGCGAAGGTGAAGCTATTGATAACATGAGAAGGGTTTCTTTATTAGCTGCTATGCTTTATCCATCTTATGATAACGACCCTCAAGGAAGTGCAACAAGTATTAATTCTGCGCCTCTACTCAAACTTAGTTTTGCTAACTGGATCAAAAATAGCAATACTATTTCTAAAAGTTCAATATCTCAAGCAAGTGGCTTGGTGGGAAAAATAAATGGTGGGCTAGCTATAACACCTAATATACCAGCAGGTATGTTTGATTCCGAAACAGGTGTCTTATATCCTAAAGAATACAAAATTTCTTTTAACTATACAGTTTTTCATACGCATAGATTAGGTTGGAATAGAGAAAGTAAAGAATTTTTCGCTAAGAACTTTCCTTATGGTGTGTCACATTTATCTAGTAATCCACCTAACAAAGTTAAAGAAGATTCTAAGAGTAACAAAACAACTCAACAAAAACAAGCGGCAGTAAATAAAATAACTAATCGAAATGTCGTGAATGGTCAAAGTACACCAGACTTTTTTCCAGCTAGTTTACCTCAAAGTAGGGCGAAATAATAATGGCTTCACGATTAGATGGCAAAAACATAGCTGTTAATGCTGATCCAATGTATGCTAATGTTTTTAAATCTCGTGGAGTCAATTATATTCGTCAATATACCACACAAAGATTAACTTATCCTACGCCAGAAGAGTTAGCAGATATTCAAGACATTGGTGTTGTGTGGGGTGTTGGGGATCATCTTTGGAAGTTATCACAAAAGTATTATGGACTTCCAGAGTATTGGTATATCATAGCGTTCTATAACCAGACTCATGAATTTAATATCAAGCCTGGACAAACAATTTATATTCCTACTCCGTTGAGTAGAATTCTCAGCATCATAGAAGTTTAAAATGGCAGAAGTTAATGGCATTATTGATATAGCTGGTAACCAGGTAGCCTCTACTAGTGCTCCTTTAATAAATCTTGCCGGTAGAAAAACAGCAGAGCAAATCTCAGAAGAAAAAAAGAGTTCTGACATTGACACTAAAGAAGGTTTAAATGTTCAATGCTTTTTAGTTGACAATCTTCTTCAAATTGCTCAAAGTAAAGCTAAACAGGCTATCAATTCCGGTCTACCTGAATATGATTCTTTTGTTATGCTTGAAGCTCATGGTGGTGGTCCTGGTGATGTAACTCAAGAGATCTTATCCCGTAAAGGTCTTAAAGAACTTTTTAATCTTTCCTCTGCTCAGAAAGCATTACTTGTTCCTAAGATTGAAATATATAAGATTACCTATAACAACACTGAAGGTGTTAACGGTACTGACGTTAAATTAGTTTTTGCTGATAGTATGCGCAATTCTGAAATTGAAAGTTTGATAAGCGGTAAAAAAGGTAGGGGCGATGATGTAGGATTAAAGAGTTTCTCTTATGCTTTTGATGCTACTCAACCAGCAGAAAGTGGTATTATTAAAACCACCTTGACTTTATTATTTCAAAATGCTTCAGGATTCACAGAGTCTAGACCTAATGGCATAACTTTTAGCGATCTTATATGGGATAAAAACTCAGTCTCTAAGACAGGAATAGTTTTTAATCCTTTAGCTTTCAGAATGAAAATTGTATCAGGTTGGGCAGTCCCGTCAGATCCGGGTGGTGTATTATTTTCTAAAGACTTATTGAAAGCTATTGAGAATACTAAGACTATTTTATTTGTTACCCATGTAAAACATGACTTAGAATTTAATGAAGATGGTACGCTTCGAGTCACTATAGAATTTTGTGGTGCCATTGATATTGCGCTAGGCGATACAATAAAATCTAACTTATTCCAAACTAATAGTTATCTACAGAAGAGGCTTGATAAAGAACGCCTTAAAGAAAAAGAAAAACAAGAGGCTATTACGAAGCAGTCACAGGCTTCAGGACAAGCCGCAGTTGATAGTGCCATCGCAGGCTCAAAGGTAGATGAGAAAGGCTCTATTGCTATCCTAGAGGCTATAGATAAGCAAGAGAAGTACTCTCGCATTATCAAAGAACTGTACGACTCAAGCAGTATGTATTATATTGATATTGATGCTAGCATGCTACAAGTTCTTGATGATGAAAAGAAAAACTATACTGCTGAGAAAATTAAAGAGAAAAGAGGTACAGATAAAGTAGATGACAAAGAAATAGAAAATGTAGCTATTCAAGAAAGAATGAATGGTCGGAGAGTTTCTTCTAAGTTAGAAATTAATAGAGTAGATTCTGATGAAGGCAAAAAGAGACTAGAGAAGAAAAAAGAAATCTTGAAAGCTGGTATGAAAGAAGCTTTAGATGTGAGTAGACAATATGGATTAAAGTTCACAACAAGTCTAAGCACGGAAAAAGATTTTTGGGACGAAACTGTTACTACTAAAAAAAATACCGAGGAAGAGAAAAACAAAATCATTGCTACGGCTATTAAATCTGCTAGTACTTCTGAACTTTTAACGTCTGGTAAAGTTAGAGCATACTTTTTTTACCTTGGCGATCTTCTCGATAGTATCTTTAGAAAATTTGTTTATAAGCGTGCTGATCTTGACAATATGAGAATTATGTTAGGTACGCTTGTTTATACTGATCCTAGGACTAAAAAGCAAGAAGAAGTTAATATAGCCGATATTCCTATATCTTTAGAACGATTTATTACATGGTACACTAAAAAAGTTATCTCTACTCAACCAGTTACATATTTAGTTAGACAATTTATTAGAGATGTGTTAGAACAAATTGTTATTGGTGCTTTAGGTGAGTACTGTTTTGGCAACCTTAGTCAGAATCTTCCTAACATTGTATTCAATATTTTTTCTGTTCCTGCTACAAGTGGTGAACCATTAGCACATCTTAAGAACGGTAAACGATATTCGTTTAAAGGTGGTTTATCTAAGCCAGGTGACGATTCTATAAAGAAAAGTGACGCTTCAGATTCTACAAAGGTACAACATTTTCTTTATATTTATGCTAACAATTATAACATTACAAACGCTAACGGTGATTTAAATGAGGATGCTTCTAGAGGCGTGTATCACTTAGCTCCAGGATTAGATAGAGGTCTGGTTAAGAATGTTAAATTTGTTAAGAATGCTGTACAGTTTATGGCTGAAGCACAATTAACTTCAGAAAATAAAAAGACTAGATTGTCTCCTAATGTTTATAATGCTACTGTTCGCATGCTTGGGAATAATTTGTTTATGAATGGAAACTATATTTATATTGATACTGCTCGTATGAATCTTGGCTCTCCATTTAAAAAAGAGTTTGGCAAATTACAACCAAATATGTTATCCTTTGAATATCACTTAGGCGGTTATTATATGGTAACAAAAGTTTCTTTTGACTTTACTGAATCAGATTACGAAACAGTTTTAACTGCTAGATGGGTAGGCGCTTTGCCAGAAGAGAATGATTTATTTAACATGGCTAATAATGGATTAGGTACGGTTAAATTTGCATCTCAACAGTCTGTTATGAAGGATAAAAGTTTATTCTACGGTGACGAACTCCCCAACTTGAAAGATTTTAAAGGTCAATCAAAGGCGAAATAATGTCTCTTAAAAATCTCTACCTTGCCAACAATGCCATGAGTGCCTTGGAAATGTATGAGTATCGTAAGTTGTATCACGATTCTGTTATGGCGCTAGGTAATGAAAAAAAACTTGATCTATGGTATGATGCACCTCACTATGGGAAGGTTAATCTTCGAGGGCAACCTATTTTTCTTTCTGAATCAAACTTAAAACAACTTGACTCCGAAGGTAGCGATACTCTAATGGCTTTAGATTTTGTTGCAGATGCTTTTGATGATCTCCAGCATTATTTTCAGAAGGCTTTGTCAACGAATAGAATTAAGTCTACAGGTATTCTTTCTAACATTAAAGCTAAGTCAGCTTGGGTAAATGTTTCTAAACTTCACCATATTCATATGGATAGTCTTTATAAATCTTATACATTTTCATATCTTAGAGATATTGGTGAAAACAAAGTAAAAACCTTTGATGATTTCTTGGTAAATTTTCTAAACTTCATAGAGTTTTCATCAGCAATTCTACCTGTTACAAGAACTTCTTTTATTCGCTCTAGTTTTTGCACTCCAATGATCACTGGTTTAATGATTGAAATTTCTGATGAGGATAGAAGTGATGATTATTTAAAGCAAACTCATGTTCTTGAAGATGAAAATTATTTATTCTACGTGAACGCCTTGAAGCGGTTTGGTTTCTTTATTGACAAGAATGTTCCTTCTAGGCTTGTAGCAGATGTTATGTCTAAGAGCATGATCAAGTATATGCAAACCTATGGAATGACAAGTGAGAAACTATTTTCTTCCTACTTCTACAGGTCACTAGATTATGATATTGAAATTTTGATGAATTACTTAGTACAGATGTGGAATAGCTATGCTACGATGAACTCTCTAGTAAAAGAAATAAAAGAAGATTGTACCGGTAGAAAGCTGTTGTCAAAAATCTCACATCGTGAAAAAGTAGACTTACAATCGCTTCATGAACAGTATGACTTCTCATTCTGGGTAGGTTATTATTTTCAACTGAGGCTAAAGGAAGAAAATATATTTTTAGATCGCGACGACCTGGAAAGAAAGTTGGAAACTCTTAAAAGAATTGTAGAAAAAACAGATGGAAAGATTGTTTACCAATTCATAGAGAATGAAATAAACAACATCTAGTACTTGACATCCCTGTAAAATCTGCTAAAATTTTAATGTGGTTACCTGGGCATATCATCCTTCGCTAGATTCTTTTGACGTTCAATACGCCAAATTATATTGTCTTGGTAAGCCTATTAAAGATGTATGTCCTAAGCGGTTACTTTCTCAGTGGCTTGCCTCTAAACAAAAAATAAAAGCATACAGTGTTTCTATCAGTGAGTCAAGAGTTTCTAAAGATATTTTATTATCTTCTTTAATTCCTAAACATGTCCTAGAGAATCATCTTAACTTAAAAAGTCTTATTTGTGAGCACGTATTAAAAACTTATCCCAAGCCAGAAAATTATGATTTTTTACTCCAAGCAACCAAACTTCTTTATGCTATTTCTACCAAAAAGGTTAATTTCGGCAATAATAGTGACCGTTACTGCAAGTATAATCTTTTTGGATCTAAGACTGGAAGGCTTACAACATTAAAAGATTCCTTTCCCATTCTAACTTTAAAACGCGAAGATCGTGTTCATATTAAACCTAACAATGATCTATTCATTGTGATGGATTACAATTCTGCTGAGCTGAGAACTTTGAATTGTTTGCTAGGCAAAGAAAATAATGTTGACGATCTTCATACCTGGAATGTTGAAAATCTCTATGACAATTCTACAACACGTGACCAAGCTAAGAAAGAATTTTTTGCATGGCTTTATAATCCAGAATGCGTTAATGAACGGTTAGAAAGTCACTATAATAGGCAGAAATTATTGGAGAAGTATTTTGACGGGGAACAAATAAAAAACCCCTTTCAACGCGCTATAAAGTGTGACAATTACCATGCTTTAAACTATTTAATACAGTCAACTTTGACGGATCTGTTCTTGAGACAAGCCACTAAAATCTTTGAGAAATTACAGAATAGTAAAAGTTATATTTCTATGCTAATACATGATAGTATAGTGATAGATTCGTGTAGGCAAGAAAAAAATATTTTGATGGAATGTGTTGACGCTTTTCAAGACACATGCTATGGTAAGTTTAAGGCTAGTGTAAAAGTCGGAAACAATTTAGGAGAGTTAAAATGAATTTAATTTGCCCAGAATGTGAAGAAGTTGAGTCTGATGCTCAAAAGAAACTTAACAAGATTAAAAAGCAACTTGATATGTGGAACGATATGAATGTTTACGGTATGACCACATCAACGGAAGCATATCAACTTATTGATATTATCAAGAATATCGTGGAAAAGTAAAATGAGCAAATCGTGGATTCATTATTATAGTAGAGAAACTCGTAATCAATGTAAGGATTATAAACTTCCTTTTTTGGAAAGAGCCAATTATTGTGATTGGGAAGACGCAGAAGAAACGAGATGGCAATGTTTTTGCGATAGACCTAAAAATCCTGGAAAAAATCTTAGTGCCGAAGAAAAACTCGATAAAATCGAAAGTGTAATGAAGTTGTTCACCTTGGAAAATCAAGAAAATTACATCGATATTCTTGTCGACATTTACGAAATTCTTTATGGTTCACAAAATGAGTAGCCATTTAAAATGTTTAGGTCGTGCTAATTGTGGCTGGGTAGATGGTGGTCAATATGTTTGTCATTGTTTTGAACCTGTCAAGAAAAATAGTTTAGAAGAGATAAAAGAACTTGTCTCATCAGTCTTGGCGAGGTTTGATTCTGTTAGGACTGAAAACGAAAATATCATGTTGAGTGTTTTAAATAAGATTAAGAAGGTCGTTGAAAAATGATTACCAGGGATTCTATGGGTGAATACTTTCCGGAATATGATTTTGTTGGTATACGATGCGATGTATGTAATACATATATCGGAAAATGTACTCAAGATAGACAAGATAAAGAAGATGAAATAGATCTCTGCAAAGAGTGCAACGATAATGAAGAAATAAAAAATATGATCATTGATTACAAAGACAATGGAGCTGGATTCTTTGGACCTGAAGAACTCTTAGTAAAGATTAAAAAACTCATAGGTAAATAATGATCGTACTTTCCCTTGGCCCTACTGCTTGTCGCATAGCAGATAAGTTTTCTTCTTACCCTGGCTATAAACTATACAAAATTAGCCACGACCTTGTGCGCATTAAAAATAATTTAAAAGTCCCTCAATATGAACAGTTTTATGAATATGAACAAACTTTTCCGCAGGATAAATTAGATAGATTCCTCAAGACTTTGAGGGGTGAGGTTTTATTTGTTACTTGTGGAAGCGAACCGATATCATTATTATCATTACGTGTCTTGGAGATTTTGAGCAAGTCGTGTACGATTTCAATTTGTTATATTAAGCTAGACCAAATGTTGGTAGGACAAGAAAAAAAAGAGATTGAAAAACTTGTATATGAGATGTTACAAAATTATACTTTGTCAGGTTACGTTCAACAGATGTATCTTTTTGACAACACTTTAGTTGAAAAAATGTGTCAAGATATAGATGTTTTTAATTATTATGACAAAGTATACGAGATGATAAGTTGGATACTTCATACAAATAATTCTTTAAAGTACCAAGATGCTATATTTGATAATCTTAACAAAACTAGAGAGATGGGTATTAAGTCATTTAGTTTAGGATCTTTAGAAGGTGAACAAAAAAATAGTACATTTCTACTTGACAAAGTGACTGAAGAAAAGGTATATTATGTTATCAATAAAAACTTAATACAGCAGAATAAAGAATTATTTAATACGATTAGAAATGACATTCAAAAGGAGTCTATTGGCATAAATAAAAAAATGTGTTATGCGGTGTATTCAACAGAATTAGAGCAAAGTTTAGTACTAACAGAACAACAAAGTTTAATTTACCAAAAATAAGGAGAATAAAATGTCAAAGAAATTGTATCGTGTTTGCTATGATCATCCTGAACGAAATTGGTTTGTAGTGGCTAAAAGTGAGGAAAGTGCAAAGAAAAAGGTTTTTGCCGAGTATGAAGTTGCTGATGAAGAATCTGTGTATGTTTATGAATACGAAGGTGTTGTTGAGGTTGGTTCAACTCTATTTTGTGATGGATAACAAACAATAAGGAGAATAGAAATGGCTTTAAATTTAGAAAAGATTCAAGAACGTCTTAATCGTCTTAACTCTAAGGGAAGGAATAATAATTCTTTTTGGAAGGTTCCTGAAGGCGAAAGTGTAATTCGTATTCCACCTATGCCTGATGGTGATCCATTTGTCGAGCATCATTTACATTATAATGTTGGTAAGGCTGTAGGGTTTGTTTGTCTTAGACGAGAATATAATAAACCTTGCCCTGTGTGTGCACTTGTGAATAAACTTTATAAGTCTGATAATGCTGAAGATGTTGTATTAGCAAAGAAGTTAACTGCTAAGGCAAGATTTTATTCTCCTGTTCTAGTACGAGGGGAAGAAGAGAAGGGTGTTAGGTGGTGGAGTTATGCTAAGACTCCTTATGCTAAGCTGCTTAAATGGGCTAGCAATCAAGAAGAGTATGGAGATATCACGGATTCTAAACATGGTACTGATATTGAATTAGTTAACAAGAAGCCACCAGGTGGTGAGTTTTTTGTTACTGATATCGAGTTAAAGCGTAAGGAAAGTGATTTCTGCAAGGGTATGGAAGAAGGGAAGTGCAAGGAATTATTAGAAAATATTCCTGAACTTATGATTGATAAAAAGACTGCTGAAGAAATACAAGTTCTACTTGACGAGTGGCTACTAGGAGACGAAGAAGAAACTGTTGAAAGTGCTGAGGAAGGTGGTGAAGTAGAGAAATTTGGTGTAGGTAAAGAAAAGAAATCTTCTCCTGCTAAGGCTGATAAAGAAATGAGCGAAATTGACAAGAAGTTTGCCGAGCTAACTACTGAGGATGATGAATAATGGCGCCGCCTAAGAAAGAAAAAGAAGGCGAGGAGAAGAAAAAGAATAAGTTTAAACTTGATGGGCTTTCGACTGATATGTCTAACGCTGAAAGAATGGAAACACTTAGAAATATCTTAAATAAGAGTGCTGGAAGCAAGGTGGCTTATAATTTAGAAGAAGAAAATCCTACCAAGGTAAAGCAATGGATTTCTACAGGAAGCTATCTTTTAGATAGAATTATTTGCAAGGGGATGGTGGGCGGAATTCCAATGGGGAAGATAGTGGAAATGTCTGGGTTAGAAGCGTGTGTTACAGAGGATACAGAGGTTGACATAGAAGTAGAATAAGGGTGGTCTCCTACTAATTAGTATAAGTTACTCTGTGATAGTAGGAGATTTATCAATGACATTCGTTAGTTCTATCTCGGAAGAGACACTAAAACAAATTGCGGACCTTATTGTGGATGGCTATGGAAACAAGTATATTTTTGAACAATTTAATTTTGCGTTTTCTCACAAAGTGATTTATAGAGCTGCAAAAAAATTTGGTGTCTATGAACGATTAAAAGAAAATAACAAAAAAACGAAATCTTTTGCTATTAAGGATCGAGTAAAGAATTCTGCTTACGAAAGATATGTTGAGTTTGATGCGAAATACGGTGAAGACGTTAAAAGAATGATAAATGACGGATTTCATATGAGCAAAATCTTAGTAGAGCTTGATCTTTGGCAGTCTTTTTTTACGAAATATTTAAAATGGAAAGATGCCGATGGGGGTTTGAAAAATCAGTTGTCAATCAACTCTGAGAGAGTTATTCGCGAAAATGGGTTGCGTAACATACAGTGGATAAAAGAAAATGTCGTTCCTTGGAATAAGAAAACAATTACTAACGACATTGCTCTTTACTACAAAGAACTGGTTGAGAATGGGCTGTATAGAGCACAAATCACTCGGTCTATGAAAAAAATATATGATATTGGGCCAAAAAAAGTTGCTGAGATTATAAAAACATATGGGAAACCAAACGTTAAGTGTGATGGCAAAGGGAAAAATAATCCAGCTTATGGAAAGACATACATAAAAGGCGGAAGAGGAATTGTTGGTTTTATTTTGGCGAGCGGGAAGAAAATTTACTTCAGAAGTTCATTAGAGATGAAAATATATTTTTATTTACTTGAAAATGATGTTGCGTTTTCGCTTTCAAAACATTCAATAGAATATGAATTTGATGGGGCGAAGCGGACATATAACCCAGACATCGTAATTAGTGATGTGATTTATGAAATTAAACCCAGAAAATTGGTTTCTTTAAGAATCAATGTAGAGAAATTTAATGCACTAAAAAAATATTGTGAAAAGTTTAGCTTAAAATGCGATCATATTTTTGAGGATACATTTAACTGTAGTTTTATTGATTTAGATTATGTAGAACAAAAAATAAAGGACGGAATTTTGCTTTTAGACCAAAAACAAGAAGAGAGATTGAAGAGGATTATGAAATATGAGAGTAAAAATATCAAAAATTAAAGAATTGTTGTCTTCTGGAAAGAAAGTTAGAATCAAGAGTGTGGATGGGAGATTTGTAAGCGTTGGAAAATACATAGAAAAAGGAATCAAGGATACATACTGTGTTTTATTGCAGAACGGACTCTCCATTAAGGTATCGAATCATCATAAATTTTTTTCTAACTCAGGTTGGTTAGAAACTAGACATTTAATTCCAGGAGAAACTAAACTCTTGTGTGATGATGGAAATTATTATGTCGTTAAGAATGTTTTATATGTCGGTAAACACAAGATAGTTGATGTTACTGTTGATGATATGGACCATTGCTATTTTGGGAATGGAATTTTAAATCATAACTCTGGCAAGTCTTACATTGCCATGCAAATTGCTTCTAATGCTTTAAAAGAAGATGTTGATGTCGTTTATTTTGATACAGAAGCAGCAGTAGATCCAGATTTCACGAAAAAAATTCTAGATAAAAACGGGTTCACGCTTAATGACTTTCTTTATGTGATGCCCGACTCTCTTGAACTTGTGTTAGAAAGTATTGAAAATATTCTTGCAAATTCCACTAAATCAACTTTATTCATTCTTGACTCACTTGCAAATTGCCCGACTAGAAACAGTCTTGAACAAGAGTTCACTCCTGGTGCATCTATTGGCGAAGTTGCTAGGATGTTGTCAATTGCCTTTAAAAAATTGACCGTTCCTTTATCCAACCATGAGTCAACGTTTTTAATAATTAACCAGTTGAAAACAAATATTAAACCTGCTAATCCTGGAGAAATTTATACAGATCCTTTTGTTACTCCGGGAGGTAAAGCTTTACTTTACATGGCTTCTTTAAGAATTTGGTTAACGCTTGAGAAAGGAAAGAAACACTTTGTTTATGATGATGTAACTGGAGAGCGTATGGGATCTGAAATTGTCTGTATGATTAAGAAATCTCGTTTCGGGACTATGGGAAGAGAGGTAGAAACTAAATTCCTTTGGTCTGGAGAAGACCTTTGTTTCCAAGAAGATGAGGCTATGCTTGAGATTATCAAGAAGTCGGATGCTGTCAATCAGGCTGGTGCTTGGACTACTATGAAGTATGAGGATGGAAGCGAGGAAAAGTTCCAAGGTGCTTCATATCTTGAAAGAATGAAGTCTGACCCTAAGTTTAAATCCCGTGTGCTTCAACTTGTAGATTCTGTTCTCCTTCGCTAGTCATTTTCTTTTTTTCTTTCTATTTAAATTTATGTCACCAACCGATAAAGTTGAACCCATTAACTTAGATAACGCTATTTCTTCTAACCTTGAAAATGTTTCTATGACTGCTCAAGAATTGCGTAAGGATGCTGAGCATTTCAGTTCTAAGCAGGAGATTACGCCCGAGCAACGAAAAGATATTTTACTTGCCACGGCTTGTGGATTAGCTGCTGATTATCAAGTTGACAAGGCGCTTTCTACTCTTCAACAATATCAAACCTCTAGTATAAAAGAACAAGAAGTTGTTGATGATTATAAAAACTCAAGACCTCGTGACACTTCTTTTGATCGACCTGTATATTCTCATGAAGAAGAAAATACTTTAGATGTTGATATTAGTGATCGGTTAGAAAAGATTAAAACATTTTATCAGAGAGCAATGTATGCCGCTGTTATGACTCGTAAACAAGGTAAAGTAACGCCTGAACAAGAGAAAATGTTGCGCTTGTTTTATGCTATTGGTTACATGGTAGAAAAAAAGATTCCTGAAGCTGAGAAGACTTTGAAAGAATTGTCCACTATGCAAGAAAGTTATACGCTTAATGAGTCTAAGCAATTACTTAGAATGCGCCAGTTGGCCTTCAAGAAATAAATCTTCTTTCGTTGACAATTAGTATGTCTCTGCTACCATGGTTTCATGACTCGCAAAATTTTATCCTACTTTGAGTTAGCCAAGAATATAGCATTCCAAAGTAATCACGATGTATTTCGTCATGGTGCTATTCTTGTGAAGGGCAGTAAAATAATAAATGCTTCCTGTAACAATGTTCACTATAGTAAGTTTGCCAAAAGGTTTCTTCCTAGAGGATATTCAGAGCGGTTTGCTACTCGTCATGCGGAATTGTCTGTAGTTTTAAATGTTTGCCCAGAGAATACTCATGGTGCAGATGTTTATGTGGTGCGAATAAATAATGATGGTGAGTTTAGGTATAGTCACCCTTGCCCAATGTGTCTAAATGTGCTAGAATTTGTAGGCATAAGAAATGTTTATTATTCTTTGAACGGTGAAGGATATGGAAAAGTTAGAATTTGAAACGGGAATGTTAGCAATCTTGCTTGATTGGAAAGGTGATCATTGGGAATATAACGTAGTGGTTTTATTAATCGTGCAAGATCCCATCGGTCTTCACACTGAGCCGTCCTGGCTGGTATTTAATTTTTTCACCAACAAAAAGGAGGTTCACTATCAGCACCTATTTTCCCGACTTACTGGTACAAATCATGTCTAAATTAGAATTTGAAGTTGGAGATCTGGTGCAGTTTAATTCAGCTGATTTTGCAGTAATACTCTGTATTGATGAGAAGGAAGCAAAACTTTTTTGTTTTGATAGCCAATGTGTAGAAATTTTTCTTTCCTTCGGGGATTATACAAAGACGTTTGAACATGCATAAATTTAAAATTGGCGATTTGGTAAAAATTAAAATTGAATCATGTGTTAGACACGACGGGACATATGGGATTGTTTTAAAAATTTCTCATGGTAGTTCGGAGTATTGTGATGAGTTGTTAGTTTATTCTTTTAATTTTTCAGAGTTTTTGCATCAAATTCCAAGTTCAATAGAAATAATTTAAATATGCCTAGACTTTTAGTCATTGATGGTCTTAATGAATTTATTCGTCACTATGCTGCAAACCCTTTGCTTTCTTCTAATGGCATTCCTGTTGGTGGTATCTTTGGGTTTATACGCTCGCTGCAACGCTTTACAGACGACTTTGATCCTACTAGGGTTATCATATGTCTTGACGGTCAAGGCGGCTCTAGTCGCAAGAGAGGCACGTTTAAAGGTTACAAGGAAGGTCGTAAGCCTTTGCGGTTGAATAGGTTTGTTGATACTCAAAGTTTTGACGAGGAACAAAATAATAAAGTATGGCAGTTAGCAAGGTTAACTGAATATATTGAAGACTTACCTGTTCAACAGTTTATTTATGATGGCATAGAGGCCGATGATTTAATCGCTTATATTACAAATCATGAAGCGTTTTATGACTGGCAAAAAATAATAGTTAGCTCTGATAAAGATTTTATACAATTACTTAACGATAAAACTTTATTGTATAGACCCATGAAAAAGGTTTTTGAAAGCGTTAAAACAATTTTAAAAGAATATAGCATACATCCTAATAACTTTTGTTTAGCTAGATCGATGGCTGGCGATGTAAGTGATAATATAAAAGGTGTTGAAGGTGTTGGTTTAAAAACACTAGCTAAACGATTTCCATTTTTGAGCGAAGAAAAAGATTATTATCTTGATGATGTTCAAAAATACTGTCAAGAACAAATAGGTAACAAAAGTAAACTTAAAGTTTATGAACAAGTACAAACAGAAAAGGATAGAATAAAAGAAAATTATTCTATTATGCAATTAGCTTCACCTAACTTTTCTATACAAACAAAGATGAAAATAAATCAAACACTTCAAGATTGTTCATTCAGTTTTAATAAATCTAAGTTTATAGGAAAAATGATACAAGATCAGGTTGCGCTTGACTTTAACCTTGATAACTTGTACAGTTGGAGTCGAAGAATAATCATTGATGGTAACAAAAAATAAATTTAAAATTGGGGACCTAATAGTATTTCGAAGAAAAGAATCTTCTAGAGGCGGAAAACAAGTTGGTGTGGTTTTATACAAAGGGAAGGGAACCTTTACTATTGGTGGTGAAGGATATCTATGTTATTTCTTCGAAATGGATAAAAGAATTATAATACATGAAAATAACCTTACTAAACTTTAAAAATGTTATCTAAATTTAAGCCTGGAGATCTTATACAAGTTATAGATGATGAAGATATTATTGAGGGGGCTAGAGTAGGCGACACAGGGTTCATAATAAAAAGAATTGGCTGCTTCAGATCTAATGAAAAACACTTTTATGATGTTTATATTTTTTCTTATGGATTTATAACATTAGAAGAATCTGAGATGATTAAATTATGAGTAAATTTAAAATCGGTGATTTAGTTAGATTTGACCCAATGTCTTTACCTTGGCATGAGAATAAAATTGGTATGATTGTATCCGATATAATTTATAAATATAAATATAAAGAAAGATGCCTAGAAAAAGATGCTGTATTTTTGTGCTACATTTTTCAAGATGATAAAAAACTTCCTATAAGTTCGTCTGATCTTATCAAATTTTAAGGATATTTATGCCTAATACTAATGATAATTTTGAACACTTTGGCAATCATTTTCAAGATAAACTAGCTTATATTATTGCTCACGATGGTATATTTGCTGATCAAATTCAAGAAGTATTAGAATATAATTTCTTTGAATTTAAACACCTACAATGTTTTGTACAAGTTCTGTTTGATTATAAGAATAAATACAAAATTCATCCTTCTATAGAAACTATTAAAGATATCATTAAACTTGAAACAGAAGATAGAGAAGGAGTACTCAAGGAACAAGTTTTAAAATTCTTTAATGAAAAGATATTATCGCAAGAAGTCTTTGATGATAAGGAATATATAAAAGAGAAATCACTAGACTTCTGCAAGAAACAAAAATTAAAAGAGGCTATGCTAAAATCTATACCGCTACTTCAACAAGCTTCTTTTGATGAAATAAGTACAGTTATAAATACAGCATTAAAGCTAGGAACAGATAATAATTTTGGTCATGAATACTTTAGAGATTTTGAAGCAAGGTATGTTACAAATAACCGAGGAACGATCACCACAAATTGGAGTATTATAGATGATTTGACGCAGGGAGGTCTAGCTAAAGGAGAACTTGGCGTAATCATAGCTCCAACTTCTGCGGGAAAATCATTCTGCCTTGTGCATCTTGGTACCGCTGCTTTATTGGCTGGATATGATGTAATTCATTATACCTTGGAGTTGACTGATACAGCTGTAGCAAGAAGATATGATTCTTGCATTTCCGGAGTTGCAATAAATGATTTAAACCTTTTTAAAGATACTGTATTCCAAAAAATTAAAGATGTTCCTGGAAACTTAATAATAAAAGAATACCCTACTAAAAGTGTTTCTATCAAGACTATTAAGAATCATTATGAGAGAGTAAGGCAAAGAAAAAATAAATCTTACGAACTTGTGATTATTGATTATGGAGATTTACTAAAACCGTTAAAGTCGCAAGAGAAAAGATTAGAACTTGAGTCTGTATTTGAAGATATGAGAGCAATGGCTCAGGAATTCCATTGTGGTGTATGGTCGGCTAGTCAAACCAAAAGAGAAACTATGGAAAAAGAAGTTATTACCATGGAATCTATCTCTGAAAGTTTTGCTAAATGTTTCATAGCGGATCTTATTTTAGCACTATCAAGAACTATGAAAGATAAAAATTCTAATCAAGGTAATTTCTATGTTGCTAAGAATAGAAATGGTAGAGATGGCATGCTTTACCCTCTATTTGTAGACACATCAATGTCTAAAATAAAAGTCTTCCCGCCTCATGAAAAAGATGACCACGGAGTAGTTATTAGTTCACCGACAAGCGATGGAAGCCCAAGTGCTACGACAAAAGAAAAATACAAATTATTGAGAAAGCAATTGAAAAATGCGTAGAAAATTAGTTCAATTGGTTTTTCAAGTTGGCTCTAGGACTGATCTGTGGTTTGATGGACAAAATGTGTATGACAAAGATGGAAATATTCTTAAAACAAGGCCGCTAAAAGATCTGTTGGAAGAAAATAAAAAACCTATCAAACAAAATTTAAGTAAATAAACTTTAGGAGATTTTTTATGGCTACTCGTGATGAAGTCTTCCAAGAGACATTAAAGTATTTTGATGGTGATGAACTTGCTGCAAATGTGTTTTTTAAGTATTGTCTAAAAGACAAACAAGGGATTTATCACGAGTTAACCCCTGACGACATGCACAAGCGACTAGCTAGTGAGTTTGCAAGGATAGAAAAGAAGTTTGAAGGTGAAGGTGAAGTAAGCGAGAAAGAAATTTATGATTTGTTGAAGGACTTCAAATATATAGTCCCGCAAGGTTCGCCAATGATGGGCATAAAAAATAACTTCTCTATCGTTTCTTTGTCGAATTGTGTAGTAATTGCGCAACCTAATGACAGTATGTCTGGGATTTTTGATACGGCTAAAGATGCTGCCAATCTTTTTAAATCTCGTTGCGGAGTCGGAATAGATCTTTCCACGCTTAGGCCAGATGGAATGACAGTAAATAACTCTTCTGGGACTTCCACTGGAGCTTGGAGTTGGTCAAATTTTTTTAGTGAAGTTACCCGCATGGTGGGACAGAATAATAGGCGCGGCGCCTTGATGATTACTATGGATGTTCGGCATCCTGACATTGAAAAATTTGTGGTCATGAAGCATGATCTAACTAAAGTCACTGGGGCTAATATCTCTGTAAAAATCTCTGATGATTTTATGAAGGCTGTAGAGGAAGACAATAATTTTTTGTTAAAGTTTCCTGTTGATTCGGATAAACCAAAATTTTCTAGATACATCAAAGCTAAGAATTTATGGGATTCTATTGTAGATTCGGCAAGAACTACAGCAGAGCCGGGAATTATATTCTGGGATACTGCAACAAAGTTTTTGCCTGCCAATGAATATCCAAACTTCAAGGCAGTAAGCACAAACCCTTGCAGCCCTCGTGATACAAAAGTATTAACCCCTATGGGTATTAGGGTCTTTGATGAAATCGATGTCGGAAGTGAAATTTGGGATGGAAATAAATTTGTTGTCGTGACCGATAAGCAGTGTACGGGCATTAAAGAGGTTTTTGAATATCATACAAACGCTGGGATTTTTGTGGGAACAGAAAATCACAGAATTGTGCAAGAAGGTAAAAAATTTGAAGTGAAAGATGCCGATTCAATTGATATTTGCAGAGGAAGTTTTGAAAAGCTAGAATTGTTTGACCCGCAGACTATTGTAGATGGTTTAGTGATGGGCGACGGGAGTGCTTATAAATCGTCAAAAGGGCTTTACATTGGGAAAGATGATGGAGATTATTTTAACAGTGAAATATCTAATTTTATTCTAGAATATAGACCGAAAATTAATAAAGATTTCTGGGAAATTGATACCACTATTTCCGTCGATGAATTACCGAGGACATACGAAAGAAAAATTCCAGAAAGATTCTTGAAAGGGAGCCGAAAAACAGTTTGTTCTTTTCTCCGAGGCTTATATTCTGCCAACGGTTCTATTTGTGGCAATAGAATAACATTAAAGGCGTCTAGCAAGCAAATCATTTTAGACGTTCAGATTATGCTTTCTTCTGTGGGTATTCTGTCGTATTATACCACTAACAAACCAAGTTTGGTTGAATTTAGAAACGGAGAATACGAGTGCAAACAAAGCTATGATCTCAATATTTCTGTTGACAGAAAGAAGTTTTACGATTGCATCGGGTTTATTCAAAAGTATAAACAGAAGCGATTGTTGGAAACTTGTGAAATAACAACTAATCGTACTAAGATTTCTTACGAAATTAAAGAAATAATTCGCAGAGGTGAAGAAAAAGTTTATGACATTACAGTGGATAGCCCCGAACATGTTTATTGGACTGGTGGGCTTTTAGTTTCCAACTGTTCTGAAATTATTCTAAGTGAAAATGATGCTTGTAGACTTATTTCTATTAATCTAAAGAATTTTGTTAAGAATCCATTCAGTGAACTTTGTTGCTTTGATTTTAAACAATTCTCTAATGTGGTTCGTATAGCTGCTAGGATGTCAGATGATCTTGTAGAGTTGGAAATAGAACGTATAGAATCCATTATTTCTTTTGCTGACGAAGAAGATGTAAAAGTTCTATGGCGAAAAATGCTCGAAAGTGCAATTCAAGGTCGAAGGTGTGGTCTTGGAACTCATGGTTTGGCAGATGTTTTTTCTGGCATGTGCTGTCGGTATGATAGCGAAGAAGCGTTAAAGCTGACAGATAATATCTATAGAGTTTTAAGAGATGTAACATATGAAACAAGTTCAGAACTAGCTCTTGAACGTGGTTCATTCCCTTGCTTTGATTGGAATTTAGAAAAAAACAATGCTTTCATTAAGAATCTTCCTGAATATTTGCAAGAAAAAATTAAATTACAAGGTAGAAGGAATATTTCTTTGCTCACTAATGCCCCAACCGGCAGCGTATCCATCTTGTCTAGAACAAGTTCCGGTATTGAGCCTATATTTAGGCATTCATATACGCGAAGAAAGAAGATCAATGGCCCTAGTGGAGAAACTAAGGTTGATTTTACAGATCAAAATGGTGATGCCTGGGAAGAGTTTAAAGTATTCCACAAAAATATTGAAGATTATATGAAATTAAATGGTTTAGTTAATTCTGATAATTTGCCAGATTTTTTTGTTTCTAGTGAAAATATAAATTGGAAAAATCGAGTGAAGTTACAGGGGATTATTCAAAAATATATTGATCATTCAATTTCCAGTACAATTAATCTTCCAAAAGGAACATCTGTTAGTGTTGTAGACGAACTTTACAGAACCGCTTGGAAACTTGGTCTTAAAGGGATTACTGTCTATGTTGATGAATCAAGAACAGGTGTATTAGTTACAAAAAAAGAGGATTGTATTAAAGAAAGTTTTTGTCCTAAGCGACCTATTGAACTTGAGTGTGATATCCACCAAATTAGTGTTAAAGGGCAACCGTGGGTAGTGTTTGTTGGTTTAATGAAGGATTTAATGGGAAATAATTCTCCTTATGAAATATTTGCAGGAGAATCAAATAAAATAAAAATCCCGAAAAAATATCTCAAAGGAATGGTTATCAAGAAAGGTAAAAAAGAAGAAAAATCAATTTATAACTTGAGAATTGGTAAGGGAGATGAAGAACTTTTAATTTCTGACATTGTTGACACTTTTGATAATGATGCCCATGCTGCGTTAACCAGAATGACTTCTCTTAGTCTTAGACACGGTGTGCCTGTAAAATTCCTTAGCGAACAACTCTCTAAGGATAAGACCTCTGATATGTTCTGTTTTTCTCAAGCAGTCGCTAGAGTTTTAAAAAAATATATTGCAGATGGGCAAAAACCTTCGTCCGATAAACTTTGTAAGTCTTGTGGGAAGAACTCTTTAGTGTATCAGGGAGGGTGTGTTGTTTGTGTGGATTGCGGTTGGAGTAAGTGTTCTTAGTCCTTGACACTACTTCCCCAATGTGCTAAACTATTATTACAACTTGGAGGATGAAATGATAAATTTGATGGTAGAAATTTTTAAAGTGTTAGAAGGGAATAATCTTTGGTCGTGTGACATTTCTTGGGTAGGTTCTAAGGACGGAGCGTATGCTATGACTTGGGACGAGTTTCATGGAAAATTCAAAAATTTAAAATATAATTCTGGGTATGGAGTACAAGAAATTGCCACTGATTTAGTTGTTGTAAGCACTACTAAGGGATGGTGGTTGGAACGTCATGCATACGATGGATCTGAATGGTGGGTGGTTAAAAAAATGCCCACATTAACTAATAATCCAAAATTATTTAATAAAATTATTTCAGATTGTATGGGGTGGGCTACTTTAAATATTATAAATTCTTGTGAAGATCGAGGAAAAGTGAAATGAATTATAGAGATTATATTCAAGTTCTTTGTAAGAGTGGTCATTGTTTTGAACTTCTATCATGCGATAACAATGATTTTTTTCCAGAACATCGTCCTCCTTGGTGGGCTGAAAATAGAGAATTTCCACTTTGGCGATGTCCTTTATGCGAAGAACATGCCGTGTGGTATAATAACTTGGGGTGTAATGAGTTTGTTAAGTTAGAACTTATAAAAACAGAATCAGGCGTAATTCAATTTTTTAAATTGCCACCAAAAAATGTTGGTAATCACAAAGGAGATTTTTAATGGGCCGTCCTAAGAAGCAACCTCAAGAACCTATCGCATTTAATCCCGAACTTATTCAATCTTATGTTAATCAGCTTTTTACCCTTGAGAATGAAATTCGTACTGTGCGTGAAGGCATCAAAGATTTAAAAGATCAGTATAAGGATCAAGTAGATCTTAAACTTGTTAGTAGTGTTATTAGACTTGTTAAGGCGCAACTTAAAATTAATGTATCTGATGAAACTTCTCAACAATTGCAAGATGTCGTAATGGATAAAATCAATATGGTTGTTAGTTAGGAAAAAATAAAAATGTATATTAAATTTGACAAAGAATTAAAGTCGGTCATTAAAAATGTTCGCAAACAAGTAGCCGGTAAATTTAAAACAGATTATAAAAATGTCGCATTTGTTTTTTGTTCATCTAACAATGCAGGTGGTGATGGTATGTTAGATCTTTGTTTTCAATGCGAGAAAGGATATGCTAATTTAGAACTAAAGGATGCTCATTTAGAACTTTTAGAAATTCTCAAAGGGTTTATTAAAAATAAAAATGTAGAATGGGATAGGGAGGGTTAACATGAAATACGAACAAAAATCTTTTACAGAGTGTTATGGTTCTCAAGAATATCGTGATGGTTGGCAAAGAACTTTTGCAGGAACAAATAATAATCTTGACCTAGAAGAAGGTGTCACCCACAATGATGATGGTACTTATAATGTAGAAATTGACATTCCTGATGATCTTGCCAAAGTTGTAGATGACCTAGCAAAGAAAAATAATGTTTCTTTTGAAGTTCAAGCTGGTAAAATGGTTGAAGAAGGATTAAAAATTATGATGGAAAATGAAAAGGAAGATAAATAATGTCATTTAAGCCTTGTTTCCGCCAAATTGTGGTTGAACCAGTTCTTAATAAGGTAAAGAAAAATAAATCTTCTGTATTGCTTCCTGACGATACACAAGCTGAAACATCAACTCACACTCTTTGCAAGGTTGTAGATTTTGCTAAGGATTGCCAACTTGTCAGAACCTTGGCTAGTGTTGCAGAGGAACGATTTGTAATTGTTGAAACTCATATGATTCAAAAAATTGTAACACCCGAAGGAGATTTATTTATTATACCTGAAACTGCTGTAGTTTTAATGTCATATAGAGACTAATCTTTTCTTTTCTCCCTTGCTTTTTCTCTTGCTTTTCTCATTTCACCTGCTATAGTTTCATTATGTCAAATAAACTTAAAATTGGTGATCTGGTAGAATTTGAAAATAATCATCTTGTTATTTTAGAATTCTTAACTTTAGAAGGTAGAGACGATTATCCCTCTATTAAATCCGTCAAAGTTATAGAATATCCTAATAATACGATTGAGTTATATAAAATAAAAAATAATAAAGTTCAAAATAAAGTTGATTGGATTGATATTTCCCATTATCAAACTTTAAGCGAAGGTTTTATTAGAGAGTTTCAAAATAAAGTTCATTGGATAGATATTTCCCATTATCAAACTTTAAGCGAAGGTTTTATTAGAGAGTTTCAAAATAAAGTTGATTGGGATTATATTTCCTATCATCAAACTTTAAGCGAAGGTTTTATTAGAGAGTTTCAAAATAAAGTTAAATGGGGTAATATTTCCCACTATCAAACTTTAAGCGAAGGTTTTATTAGAGAGTTTCAAAATAAAGTTCATTGGATAGATATTTCCTATCGTCAAACTTTA